>Ga0182010_10000507_pt1 | contig 22246 bp, 19 predicted proteins | sample 611E1MmetaG_FD_120488 | JGI IMG/M metagenome (GOLD analysis project Ga0182010, IMG submission 120488) | Permafrost microbial communities from Stordalen Mire, Sweden - 611E1M metaG | ecosystem: Environmental > Terrestrial > Soil > Wetlands > Permafrost | place: Sweden: Stordalen | collected... | reverse complement strand
ATAATGGGAGATGACGTTATAATGGGAGATGACGTTACCCCGGTGGAGGTCAAGGGGATCTACATGGTTAGCACGACTACTGGACATACGCCAGTGGTATTGTTGACCGATGACGGACACCGCTTCCTGCCGATCTATATCGGCATCTCTGAAGCAATCTCAATAAATGCGGCCCTGCACGGAGAGGTGCCATCGCGCCCTATGACACACGATTTAATAATGTCGCTACTCGAGAACTTTGACGCGAGCATCGTCACTGTAGTCATAGATGACGTCGACGAAGGAATCTACTATGCGCGACTCTCCATAAAGGTTAATGGGACTGAAAAACAACTTGACGCCCGTCCGAGCGACTGCATTGCGCTCGCGATTCGAGCAGAAACTACAGTGCTGATACGGCGCTCCATTCTAGACGATGGCGCAATAAGCAAAGACGACCTCGATATCAAAGAAATGGACTCTTTCTTTTAAACCGTAATATTTGCGCCTTCCTCGGCACGTTTATGTAGCATCGAAAACTTTCGTTTATTGATGCGGCTTCGATGCTTTTTGCTTGATGTTGATTACATCACGTTGGACGGTCGCGCAGTCATTCGCATGTGGCTTAAAGACGAGCTCGGTCGCAATATTATCGCTTACGATCCTAATTTTGCTCCCTATTTTTATGCGGTAACGGACGACGCTGACGCTATAATGTCTATAGCGTCGATGCGGTCTGGTGAGGAGATCCGGCCGAATCGCGTCGAACGTGTCGTGCGCACGGATTTCGGACAGCCCGTCACTGTGCTCAAAGTGTACGTCGATCACCCGCAACACGTGCCGATATTGCGCGAAAAGGTAGCTGCAGTTGGCGTGAGTGTCAGGGAAGCAGACATTCTATTCGCCGTCCGGTACGTAATCGATCGCGAACTCGTACCTATGGATCAGGTTCTGGTGGAAGGGCGCGAACGCGCCGATCCGCATTTTTCCTTTGCCATCGATGTCGACCACATAGAAGCAGAACAGCACCACAAGAATCCCGATCTCAAAGTAATGGCCTTTGACTGCGAGATGCTAAGCCACGGTGGCGTTCCAATTCCGAGCAAGGATCCTATCATAATCATTTCTATAGCGACCGGAGCCGATGAAACAACCTTCCTTTCGGTTGGCGACGATAACGATGATAGGCAAGCCATCGCCGACTTCATCTCGTTTATCCATGAATATGACCCCGACGTCATCGTCGGCTACAACACTGACGAGTTTGATTGGCAATACTTGAAAACGAGAGCAGAAAAATTCAAGCTCCGCTTAACGATCGGAAGGGACGGGAGTCCTGCCAAGTTCAGCGCCGGGGGCGGCGTGAAAGAGGTCAGGATCTTCGGACGCAGCAACGTCGACTTGTACAAGGTCGTAAAACGGGACTTAAGCGAGCTCAGCGTCAAGACTTTGGACAACGTCGCCGACTATATGGGGGTCATGCGCAAGTCGGATCGCGCACAAGTTCCGGGCTGGGATATGGCCCGGTATTGGAACGATCCTGAGCTCAGGAAGGTTCTTTTTGAGTATTCCAAAGCCGATGTGGTGAGCACGTGGGGGGTCGCGGAGCGGCTACTTCCCAGTCAATTTGAATTTTCGCGGATCGTGAGACAGCCACTCGACGAGGTATCACGAATGGGGCGGGGGCGGCAAGTCGAGTCACTTCTGGTTGCCGAGGCGTTCAAGATAAATGAAATTGTGCCTGCAAAAGCAGGGGGCACGGGCAGTTACGTTGGAGGCTTCGTCCTGTTTCCAAAACCCGGCGTGCACGAAGAAGTACTCAGCCTCGATTTTTCATCTATGTACCCTTCAATAATGATTGGCTATAACATATCACCGGACACCGTCGTGTCGCCAGACGAAAAGCATACGGAATTCTACGAGGCCCCCGGAACCGAGTATCGATTTAGGAAGCACCCCGATGGATTCTTCAAACTTATCCTCACGAACTTAATTGAACGAAGAAAAATGGTTAGAGAACAAATGGCTCAGACTGACAAGGGTTCAGATGATTATACCATCCTTGATGTTCACCAGAACGCAATCAAGATCCTGACAAACGCGTTCTACGGCTATACTGGATGGCACGCGGCGAAGTGGTACCGCAAAGAATGTGCTGAAGCGACGACAGCGTGGGGACGCACTATCATACAGGACGCGGTTGAGCGTGCTGAGAAGCACGGTCTCGAGGTGATCTACGGAGACACCGACAGTCTATTCGTAAAGCTCAAAAAGGCTTGATTTGCAGCTAGCGGTCAACTAAGGCGCGAACGCGCAGTCGAGGAGTGATTTGTGCCGTTTAATCGTACTACGATACTTTTCACGGCTGATATGAGCAATAAGGAGGGGCCTGATGCCAACTGAGCTGATAGATAGAGTCCGCGCACTTATCGAGGAGCTTTCGGCAATTTATCCAATTCGGCTTGACGTGCATGAGCACTACAAAGCTATCTTCTTTACCGAGAAGAAGAAGCGCTACGCGGGGATTACCGAAGATGGGACTATTGTTGTCAGAGGTCTTGAAGTGCGGAGAGGTGATTGGTGTGCACTCTCAAAGGAGCTACAATCCGATGTTATCAAAATCATTCTTGAGAGGCGAGAACCCGGAGCCGCTGCAGAACTGGTTACGAGTACGATCAAAAAACTTAGAGCCGGTGAGATTCCGTTAGCAAAGCTCATAATTTACAAAACGCTCACAAAAAATATAGCGAGCTATGAATCCGTCCAAGCTCACGTAAGGGCAGCAAAGCGAGCAAAAGAATACGGACTTTCCGCCGACGTCGGCGCGAAAATTGCGTATCTCGTTATGAAAGGGTCTGGATCGATTGGAGACCGATCTTATCCGGCTGAGATTTTCACCCAGGAAGAAGGCAAAGTGGTTGACACGGATAAACGACAGCGAGAGATAGACGTCGAATATTACGTTAAGCATCAAATTCTTCCGGCCGTCGGAAGAATCCTGAATTACTTCGATTACGACAATTCAGAGCTCGAGGGACAACCGGTCCAAAGCACTCTTGGTCATTTCTGACCAGTTATGAGACGGGTGGTTTAGTCACGGGGTGCTGCCAACCTGCATTAAGTTTCAGATGTGACGAGGCGTAACTTTGTGAGATATTTTGCTCAATAGTAAAGCCCCCAAGTCTGCTAAAGGCCAAACGAGCGAGCAAGAAATCTCATGAAATGAGGTGAACTTTGCCGAAGACGAACAACGAGTACCTGAAAGTCGCGCGCAGAAGGCCGCCGATGGGCGCACGATTTGTGTAATTCTAGACGGAATCGACAAGATGTGAATCCAGAATCGTAAAAAAAACGATTTCTCACTGTCATGCAAATTCGCCGAGAAACGGACGCGTGCGTTGTCGCCGTTGCTAACAAAAGTTCTTTTTGAACAAATGATACGGGGAGGAGCGTGATCGATCTTCGTTCCTGTACCACAAAATTATATTTGGTCAGTATAACGCAAACGAACTGCCGGACATCTTAGAACATCGCGCATCAATGGCGTTTCAAGGGGAGAACTCGATGAGGGGGTAGTGCCCATCATCAGCGCCTTTGCTGCCTCGAAAAACGGCGACTGACGAAAAAACTTCGGGAGTCAGAAGCACAAAAACATCGTTGTCACCGGCTTACAAGCGAGGTCGATTATTGCAGCAACGTAGCAATCTGGAGAGTTGCCCCGCGCAACGTGAACTGACGTCTCAGCTACGTCACGCAAGGAAACACTCCAGCAGCTCGCACGCGTGACCTGCGGCTCCCTGCGGCAAAGGTTGGGTTTTGGGCTCGTATATTCAAGCGTGAAGGAGCAAACCTATGACAAAACCGGCGGAAGCTCATTCCACAAGCGTGGTCACATCACCGGCGTCAATGCCAAGCTCTCGTGCTTTGAGCACTCTTCGCATAATCTTCCCGCTGCGCGTCTTGGGAAGGCTTTGCACGAAGACGATTTCTCCGACTACGGCAACCGGCCCTAACTCATGTCGCACGTGTTTCTTAAGCTCCTCCATCAAGTGTGCATCACCCGAACGTCCTTCTTTGAGGATTAGAAACGCTTTGATGACCTCGTTTCGTATCGGGTCAGGTTTTCCGATGACCGCGGCCTCTGACACAGTCGCGTGGCTGACGAAGGCAGATTCGACCTCGCTCGTTCCGATTCGATGCCCGGCGATCTTCAGCACGTCATCGGCTCTCCCTTGAATCCAGAGGTACCCGTCTTCGTCCTTTCGCGCAATGTCCCCAGGACAGTACACGCCGCCGGGAATCACTTTCCAGTACGTTTTCACGTACCGTTCAGGGTCCTTGTAGAGCGTCCTCAGCATCGAAGGCCATGGCGTGGTTATGATCAGGAAGCCACCTTTCCCAGGAGGCACCGGTTTCCCGTCCTTATCGACCACGTCTGCGCGGATCCCTGGTAATGGCTTGGTCGCCGATCCGGGTTTCAGCGGAGCCGTCGGCAACGGAGAGATCATGAAGCTCCCCGTTTCCGTTTGCCACCACGTGTCCATGATCGGACAGCGCTCATTACCGACGTGCGTGTAGTACCACATCCACGCCTCCGGGTTGATTGGCTCCCCGACGGTGCCGAGTATTCTCAGTGATCGCAAGTCACGACACTGGGGCCACTTGTCGCCAAACCGCATCAAGTGCCGAATTGCCGTCGGGGCTGTGTAGAACTTCGTGACCCCGTACCGTTCGACGATGCTCCAAAAGGCGTCAGGTTGCGGGTAGTCGGGGGCGCCCTCGTAGACGAGCGTCGTCGTCCCCAGGAGCAGTGGCGCGTACACGACGTAGCTGTGTCCCGTGACCCACCCGATGTCCGCTGTGCACCACCACAGGTCATCGTCGTGGATATCAAAGACGTCTTTAAGGGTGGTCGCGGTCTCAACCATGTAGCCGCCTGTGGTGTGCACGACGCCCTTTGGCTTCCCTGTGCTGCCCGAGGTGTACAGGATATAGAGGATGTCTTCGGCGCCCATGGGCTCGACCTGACATTCGGCTGGTTCGCCCTCGATCAGGGTGTGGAAAAACACCTCTTTTCCGCTCAGGTCAGACATCGTTATCGGATTCCCCGCGTGTTTTACGACGATCGTCGTCTCGATGGTCGGACAGCTGCTGACCGCTTCGTCTGAGACCTGTTTCAGGTCGATCACCTGCCCTCGTCTGAACGTTCCGTCCGCCGTTATCAGCACCTTTGCCTCTGCGTCGTTCATTCGCTCTGCTAAGGCGTGCACGCTGAAGCCGGCATACACGACGTTATGCACGGCCCCAATCTTCGCGCAGGCAAGCATGGAAACGACCGATTCAACGCACGGCGGGAGGTAGAGCGCAACGCGATCCCCTTTTTTCACTCCCAGTTTTTTGAGCGCGTTTGCTGTCTTATTGACCTCCCTGTACAGCTCATAGTAGGTGACCTTCCGCTCGTCGCCGCGCTCGTTAACGTAGAGGATGGCGAGCTTGTAGCGCCGGTCGGTCCGGACATGGCGGTCGACCCCGTTGTACGCGATGTTCGTTTTGCCGCCGACAAACCATTTGTAAAATGGTGCTCCACTCGTGTCCAGAGTCTGTGTCCACGGCGCAAACCATTCGAACTGCTGTGCCTTTTCAGCCCAGTACGCCTCGAGGTCCTCTCCTGCGGCGAGCTCGGTATCCCAGTCTTGCACGTGCGCGAGATCAGTCACTTCCTTCCGCGGAGTGAAGAGACGCTCTTCTCTAAGCAGAACGGAAACGTCCTCCTGCCGTTCGCTTTTCATTTTTTGGTTTTTATCTCCTTTTGCATCCATAATGCCGCCTGCCTTGTTGTTCTCGTAAAATCGATGACGTCTGAACCCACTTCGTTCCAGCAAAATATTCTTCTGCGCAAACGCACCGGTTTTCAGAAAATAAAGAGAGAATCCCTGCGAATGGTGCAGGGAGTTCTCTTCACCCTAACGGAGCAACGGTCCTCTTGTACATCTCGTTTAGTACCTCTGCCAAGCCGGCGTAGACTGCGGAGAAACCGGTGATAATCCCTTCATAGCCAGCAACCTGGGTGATGGTGGCGTTCCCTGTTGTCTCACCAATTGCCAGCAGGAAGAACAGCACGGTAAGTAAGCCAAGGACGACTTGTAATGCCCGGGTTGTCTTGAGCGAGCCGATGAACATGACGAGCGTAAAGAGCCCCCACATCACAAAGTATGCCGCCATCGCACTCGCACTTGGCGCGGCCGCGAGTCCAAGTTTCGGGAGAACCAGAAGGGTGACAAGGGTCAGCCAGAAGAACCCGAAAGACAGGAATGCAGTCATCCCGAACGTGTTATTCTTCTTCCACTCCATGATCCCCGCAATAACCTGAGCGAGACCTCCGTAGAAGATTCCCATCGCGAGGATCATCGAACCGAGAGCAAAATACCCCGCATTGCTTAAGTTAAGAAGGACGGTCGTCATCCCGAAGGCGATCAGCCCGAGCGCCGCCGGGTTTGCGGTCGCGTCCAGGTTTTTCACCTGGGTGACGTCGATCGTTTCTGATTCGTCTGCCATATCTGTTAGTCTCCTCTATTTTTTAGTCACGTGTACCACTCAAATGCAGTAACTGTCATTGCCAAGGACCGTTCAGCAAACGGCTTCAGCGTGGCAAAGACCGTAGAACTACGATGAATGCCAATCGAATTGCTGCCGCATCTACCGAAAAAAGCTTCCGACGCGGTGCCCGGATGGAGCTCCACGAACAGATACTGCCTAGGCATACGGTAATGGCTAGTGCAGCGGATAGCCGCGGCCTTTTCTCTGAGTCTGTGCCAAACAGCTTTGCCGTTTGGGTTGCCTTCACTGAAATCGTTTGAAGGTCGTTCATCATAGTAGTTCTATCATTATTAATCATTCTATTTAATAATTACGGTGGTGGACCAAAGGACAACACACGAAGTGAAAAGAAAAAGAGGCTCCCGAGATCTAACGCTCGGTGCAATTCCTGCACCCACATCGCTGTGGCAACGGGAACGCTCTAAACGCGACGCCAACTGAAGTGAGCAAGGCAAGAGGAGGGGCCACGCTCCTAAACGGGTTCACGCGTTTAACCTGCGAGGCGGCCTTCCGTGACTAAGAGGCGATGATTGCGCGAGGTTCAGAACCCGAACAAACTTAAGAGCAGACCCATGATCGCAAGCGTCGCCGCGCGAGAGTCCGCGTGCACCGATGCATTTGGTGGCACCAAGTATTACTGACCGAATTCCGGGCTCGTCTTTACCGCGCATGGCACCAGAGCCATCATAGTAAATCTTCTCGCGTGGCAGTTACAAGACCTCACTGGAGCTTGTGTCGCAGTGTTTTATCCTGTCGCTGTATGACTATCGCCAGCATTGTGATCTCCTTCTTCCTAATTCGGCCGGGCCAGGGCGAGTCTTGAGAGTGAAAGGGCATAGCCCCCCCTTTCTTACGTTGCTGCGGCGCACACTCCTTCTCATCGGACGACGACAATTACATCGAAAACAGCCATAGGTCTCTGAACAGAGCCAGCGCAGAACCTCAGTTAGGTATTGAAGCCGAGAACTTCTTTCAAACGTCGGGGAAGCTTGGCCAAAGGAGGAGTTAAGCTGCACGAATCCACGCCAAGCTGCTGGTACAAACTACTGGTTACTCTTCTCAATCTCAGCCCACTCGCCATTTGAGAGTAGGCGTAGGCCGCTCCTTCTCAAATCGATAACCCTAACCTCTTCTTTCTTAGGATCATTAATGATGATCTGTTGGTTTGCAACGTCAAATCGCACGTTCGTCCAATCAGTATCCTTGTCGAAGGTTATGACTTTACCTTCCAATTCCTCTTTTTCCCAATCCGTTGGTTTCCTTCCGTGCAATTTTTCAAACACTTTAGAGGTATATCCAACGTGCTGACTAACGACGTTTTGGTCCGATTTCTTAAAACTTACGCCATCGTATCGCAATTTGAACGATTCACGACCATCTTCGTCGCGGATAAGGTGCTGGTTCCAGTTAAAAACGACCTTGATAGGCTCAAAGAGGGGCTTGTTTGCTCTAATTTTCTGCAGCGTGACGATATACAGAATAACGAGGGGATGCAGCTCGGCAGAGCCGTACACGTATCCTTCCGCTCCGTCGGCTAACTTACCAAGCACAAGCAGTTTGTTCAGTTTTTCCAAGACGCGCGGGTCCTCTGTTTCACGAAATTCGTTGACGATGGCATAAAAACGATCTGCCAGTTCTTTGACTTCTAACAGGGTTTTTATTTTCTTTTTAGGCCCAAAATAATTGCGTATGATATGCGTAGCAGCCGCTTGCCCGACCGTTTCCAAGGGCCACGACATGAACCGTCCCCGCTTCCCCTTCCTTCCCACTGGTGCAGGTCCTTTGATTAATCCCTCCGACGCCCAGCGACGCAGCGTACCTTTGGGCACATCGATGCCAAGATTGTGCAGTTGAGATACGAGTTCATCCGAATCCATTCTGGCCCACAGCAAACGTTTGACCGCAGACATATAAACTCTTTTATTTTGCTCGAATATTTTAAATTGCTCGAACTTAACTTATTTTACGAGCATATATAAATATCTTAAATCTGATATAGTAACTGTCAAACTCCGTCACAAGTGCTGGAGAGCGAAGAAAACCGTGACACGCAACATATCGGAAAGCAAGCTCGATCAGTCGGACAGAGCATTCCAAGGAGATAACAGAATGGAGGACTGATGAAAGATATAAAGACAAAAGAGAGATTCCTCGAGCTACGCGCTCAGGATAAGTCGCTAAGAACCATCGAACGAGAATTAGGTATAAACAGACGCACGTTGGCGAAATGGGAAAGCCATTACAAAGAAGATGTCGAGAAATTGAAGGCAGTGGAACTCGAGGCACTTCGAGAGAAGCATTGGTTGACGGAACAAGCGCGCATCGAACGCTTAGGCGGCCAACTCAAGCGTGTTGCGCAGGAGCTTGAAACACGTGACCTTTCTGATGTCGCAACCCCCAAACTCGTTGACATGGAGCTTAAACTTGACGCTGCGCTTAGCGAAGATGACCACAGATTAGCGCTCAAGACTCCGGGTGAGCTGAGCGAAGCACCGCAAGTGAACTTCGCGCTGTCGCCGGAATACACGGAGTTCAGACAGGAGGTGATGCGAGTGCTAGAGCCTTATCCTGACGTGCGAGAAGAGGTCTCCCAGCGACTGCTTGAAGCGGTTGCAGCTAATAAGGAGGGGGGTAACGACGGCAATGGCAAGCATCATAAGTATTAATGACGACCTCGCCGCCGCTCTTAATCCCGTCGTCTTTGTACAGTCACTCGGCATAGAGCCAGACCCCTGGCAGTCAGAAGTCTTGCGCTCGGATTCTAGGCGAATAATTCTGAACTGCGCGAGACAAACCGGCAAAAGCACGATAACGGCAATTATGGTGCTTCATCACGCCTACTATACGCCGAACGCTCTTGTGCTTGTAGTAAGCCACACTTTGGCTCAGGCAAAAGAGACATTTAGTAAAGTCAAACATTTCTATCGGCAACTCGGGAGACCGATCCCACTAACGACCGACACGGTCGATCGGCTTGAGCTTGCCAACAAAAGCAGAATCATTTCTCTAAGTGGTCAGCATCCTAACTCACTTCGCGGCTTCAGCAGTCCGACGCTACTTGTCATTGACGAGGCCACACAAGTGCTCGATGAAACCTATGATGAGGCCTTGCGGCCTATGTTGGCCGCCAGCAATGGAAGGATAGTTCTTCTCTCAACACCGCATGGGAAACGCGGCTTCTTTTATCAGGCGTGGGAAGACGAATCGACGTGGCTCAGGGTAAAGATCAATGCTCATGAATGTCCGCGAATCTCGAAGGAGTTCTTGGATGAAGAAAAAAAGAGCAAGCCGGAGTGGCTGTTCAAGCAGGAATATTTCAATTTTTTCGCGGAAAACAGGTCTTCGGTCTTTAGAGTTGAGGACATTGAGGCGGCATTCAATCATCCGGAGCTATATGTGAGAGACGAAATTGACCTGGATCTTGACTGACGAACAGAAGATCCGCGGTGTTAAACAGCGTTTTGTGGTGTGCGGCTAACTCTTTGTAGTCTCGTTGATTAGCAATGACCTCTTCAAATGCCAGGGCAGTGACTCAAGAACCCATAACGCGCAAATCACGTTAGGGCCAAAATAGGCTTAGCAAATCTCTAGGACCTGGTATGCTCTTTTTCTTCACAGAGCGCTTGATAACTGCACGATCGGCACGTCTGGAAACTCGGCATTCCCGGAAATCGCTCGAGGACAACGTTATCGATCATTTCTGAAAGTCGCGTTTTCTGCTCTTCAACAAGATCCTGCGTAGGTATGTAGTCGACCATCTTGTCATGCTTGACATAATAGAGCGAGGCACGATGCGGTAATGTTCCGAACTTATCAAGAACAGCAAGCGCGTAGACGTTCATCTGGATGTTCTGTTTTATGCTGTTCCTGCTTTCTGTAGTATACCCCGTCTTGTAGTCAAGTACTACGTACTCGCCGACAGGCGTTCGCTCAACGCGGTCGATGAATCCAGTAACCGAGCGGCCGTTAAGGGTGAACGCAAACTTCATTTCGGCGCCAATGATCTCGTTTTCGTTGCGCTCATTCCAGGCGAGGTACGTCTCGAGCATCTGTTGCGCTTGGATCTTATCCTCGGCTTCCTTTTGCTTTGACGCATAGGCAGCAGACGACCAAAAGTGCTCGAGCATCTCATATGCCCGATCCTTTGTCGGAGGTGTTCCTTCACGCTCTTGTGTGGTCAAACGCTCGATGACTTCGTGCACGACGCTGCCAAGCTGGAAATACGTCGTTGCCCTTGACGGAACGCGCAAGACGTTGCTAAACTTGTATTGCGCAGGGCAGTTGCTGTAGCTCTGGAGTCCCGACGCTGAGAAATGATGGTCCTGAGTGACGAGTGGCGCGCGTTTTCCCTCAAATGTCATGCCATCGGGTAAAGGAGCGCTGACATCGACCTCAGCAGCATAGCATTCGGTCTGCTTGCCGTCTTCTTCGACGTGGCCCAAGAACACTGTGTGCATCACGTTCAACCCAAGCTCAGGAGGGCCGGAAATGACGGGCACCAACACACGATCACCTGTTTGGCGGACAAGCAGTTTATCGTCTTGAAAGATGAACCAGTAGGCCCGCTCGTCGCCAGCGAGGCCTTCCAAACCGCTCGCAGCGGGTGCGAGGTGCGATACAAAATGCATCATAGGCTTTTCACTAAAATGGATTTTAGTTAACCTCGGATATCTTATTGCCCGTTTTTATCTGAATTGAAGCTTTCGCAGGTGGTAATAGAGCTTTCGCAGGTGGTAGCCTAGAAGCTGAAAAGAAAAGCAGGAAAGAAGGCGGAAAGGAGGTCACAAACGAATTATAAGCCCAAGCACTGGAAAGTGAGGGTCAGTAACCCGCAATCAAAGACTGAGCGGGAATGCAAAGACATAGGTTATAAACAGCTCCTATCAGTTGCGCCTGAACTCTTTGTGCTCTGCCCTACAATGCTGAATCCCTACTTCGCTGCTACCGCCGCATTGCGTCAGAATCAAGCTAGTGAATTTGGCTACTCAAACGCAGATTTGCGAGTCTCTCAGTCAAAACTACAGTTGATTGCGCCCTGAAAACTAGCTTATTTTTCAAGTCGCTCGAGGCAAATCACAAATATTAAATGCATTCGACTGGCGTCATTCAGCACTATGATAGAGGCGGAACAGTACCCAGATCTTTATTTTGATTTTGCGATGCCAAAACAAGAGATATGAGAAACTCATCGTAGCAAAATCTCTCTCCATCACGCAAAAACAGGTTACAATTACCCAACAATTCGCCTGCCGCACAGATTCTCTGTTCTTGCGGGGTTGCCAATCAAAATCTATCAGACCATTCATGACGGAGCACTGGCCTTTCTCGTCGTCATATCGCCGAACGAAAAAGCCTTAGAAATCCCAAAATCCCCCGTCTTCACACGGCTGAGGCCGCCGGTTCGAATCCGGCCGAGCTCATTACATGATTGATTTTTTCTGTTGACGATATTAGTAACAAAATCGTATCAGCTCATACAAAGTTCATATATTAAGATACACTATGTTAGTAATTGATAACTAACATAGTGATGGACATGGCAACCAAGCGCAAGAAGTCCGAGATCAGAAGAGAGGAGGCACTCAGTTTAGCTATGAAGATCATCCACGAAGAAGGCATACACAGCCTCACCCTTCGCCGTGTAGCGGAAGGCTTAGAGATATCCGAGGCTGCTCTTTTTCGTCATTTCAAGGACAAAGAAGAGATGATCAACCTCCTGGCTACAAAGGTGTTCGATCATTACATAGTCAGAGAGTCAAATGGGTACGAGGACGTCGAAGCCGGGCTTCTCAAAATAATGATAAACCAATTCTCATCCTTTCAGGGAACGCCTGAAGCGACGTCCGTGCTGTTCCAGGAGGAGATTTTCCGAGAGTACCCAGCAGTCAAAGCGCGCTTCGACGAGAGGCGGCATCAGAGGGCGGACAGAATTGCCAGGATGGTCAGGGATGCAAAGGCCAAGCACCGGGTCGCGAAGGCCGTTGATCCGGACACTTTCGCCCTGATCTATATGGGTGCGATGCGCGCCGCGGTCCTGGAATGGCGGTCTGAAGGATGTACTTCGGACCTCGTCAGCAAGGCTGACGCCCTTCATTCGCATCTGATTCGCATCTTGCGGGAGGGCTGACCCGTGGCGGCTCTCAACCACCCCCTCCTTGTAGGAGTGGTTTATATTGCGACTGTCTCGCCTTGGTCGTAATCTTTGGCTTATTAAAGAGTTAAATTAGATCCAACGAGGAGAATTAAAAAATGGCAACAAAAGAAAAAATCGACATGTTCTGCTATCAGTGCTCCCAAACAGCTGGGGGGGAGGCCTGCACCATAAAGGGCGTTTGCGGAAAGGAGCCAACAATCGCGCGGCTGCAAGACAACCTGCTCTTCGCTATTAAGGGTATCAGTTCCTATCTGTACCATGCACGCGAGCTTGGATATACCGACGATGTCGTCGACGCCTTCATCGAACGCGCGTTCTTCTCGACGCTCACGAACGTCAACTTCGACGCCATGGAGTACGTCAAGCTCGCCCTCGAAGCCGGCGAGATGAACATAAGAACCATGCAGCTGCTCAAGAAGGCCCATATCGAACACTACGGCGAACCCGTTCCCACACAAGTGCAGACCGGGACCGTCAAAGGCCACGGCATCCTCGTCACCGGCCACGACTTCAAGGTGCTTGAGGAGCTCTTGAAGCAGGTAGAAGGTACGGACGTAAACGTGTACACGCACTCAGAGATGCTTCCGGCACACGGCTACCCCGGCTTGAAGAAGTACGCCAATCTCGTCGGCAACCTGGGCAAAGCGTGGTACGACCAGCGGCAGCTGTTCCCCCAGTACGAAATGGCGATCCTTGGGACCACCAACTGCTTCCTACCGCCTAAGGAGGATATCAAAGATCGCATGTTCTCGACTGGTCCCGTGCGCCTGCCGGGCGTGCAAAACATCGAGGGGTATGACTATGCGCCGGTCATTGCAAAGGCGCAATCGCTGCCGGAGCTCCCCGACAAGCCGGGTGATTACGTGCTCACCACCGGTTTTTCGGCGTCAGTCGTGCTGTCGCTCGCCGACACCATCAAGCAACTCGTTGAAGAGGGCAAGATACGCCACTTCTTCCTCGTGGGCGGCTGCGACGCCCCTATGAAGAAGGGTGAGTATTATCGCGAATTCGTGCAGAAGCTCCCGAAGGACACCATCGTCCTGACGCTCGCGTGCGGAAAGTTTCGCTTTAACGACCTTGACCTGGGCGACATTGAAGGCGTTCCTCGTTTGATCGACCTTGGTCAGTGCAATGACGCGATCGTCGCCGTCGAGATAGCGCAGGCACTTGCCAGCCTCTTCGGCGTAGGGGTCAACGAGCTGCCGTTGACGCTTGTGGTGAGCTGGATGGAACAAAAGGCGGTCGCCATTCTCTGGAGCCTACTCGCGCTCGGGTTAAAAGGCATCTACCTTGGACCGATTCTCCCCGGATGGGTCAACGACGACATTCTGAAGCTCCTCGTCGATACCTACGATATCAAGCTGATAAGCACCCCAGAAGAAGACATAGCAAAGATGCTGGCTTAGACGATGACGCCGGAATTGCACAATTCCTGACGTGATCCTCTACAGACAAGGAATGCATGCGCGGGAGCTTCCTGCGCGTGTTCATTCTTTTTCTAGCGTATTGTTTGACTAAGAACGACCGAACGCTGACAAATTAGAGGTATGAACATGGGCGAAATAGAAATGTACAAAGGGGCAGCTCTTGACTTAAAAACTCTCATCGAATACTCGGCTGACTCTACCGTAAGTAAAACTTTGATCGATACCAAAGCGGGCACTATCACGCTGTTTGCGTTCGATGCAGGGCAGGGCTTGAGCGAGCACACAGCACCGTACGACGCGGTTGTACAGATCATCGATGGCAATGCTGAGATTACAATCGGAGGTAACGCTGTGCATGCTAATGAAGGAAACATGGTCATCATGCCCGCAAACGTTCCTCACGCGCTTCAAGCCATAAGCCGTTTCAAGATGCTTTTGACAATGATTCGCGCCTAGCCGTTGATATGAGTCACGGCAGTATTGAGAATGACGCAAGAAAATGAGGAAGACCTCTACACGAGCGAAGAAGCTGTCGAGAGTCAAAAGCTGATTGGCAAAGTGATGCGACTGAGGCCTGGTAGTTTTGAAAAGAGATATTATCCGAATTAACGAAGAAAAATGTACTGGTTGTGGCAGTTGCGTTGCTGGATGTCCTGAAGGTGCCTTACAGGTAATTGATGGGAAGGCCAGACTAATAAGTGATTTATTCTGCGATGGTTTAGGGGCCTGCATTGGGGATTGCCCGGAGGGCGCTATAGAAATTGAAACAAGAGAAGGCGAACCGTATGATGAACACACGGTTATGGGCAATATCGCAAAAGCAGGACCTAATGTCATAAAAGCCCACCTGCAACATCTTAAAGGGCGTGGCCAAGAGGATCTTTTAGATGAAGCCCTTGATTTTCTAAAGGAAAACAACATTGAAATTCCGGATTATGAAGAAGAACCAATGGCCTGCGGTTGTCCCGGATCCATGACGCTGGATTTACGTAAATCTGACAACCAGCGGCATGAACAGGTGATGTCAACTTCAGAACTCGGAAACTGGCCCATACAGTTACAGCTTTTAAACCCCAACGCACCTTACCTGAAAAATGCTGATCTTTTGTTGGCGGCCGATTGCGCCCCATTTGCCTACGCTAATTTCCATCAAAGATTCATAAAGGGCAAAGTTTTGATAATTTTCTGCCCCAAACTGGATAGGACAATAGAGGAATACGTGGATAAATTATCTGAAATCTTCACGAAACAGGAAATAAAATCGATTTCCATCGTGCATATGGAAGTTCCGTGCTGCTCAGGTCTTGGCATCATAGTCCAAAGGGCACTGGAAAAAGCTCAAAAAAACATAATAGTAAAAGATTACACGATTTCTATAAACGGGGAGATAACATAGCGCCCTAAATAAAAGATTGGATAGGCCATTTTTCTAAGAATTGTACGCCGGTACTGGGATTTGAACCAAGGACGAGCAGCTGCTCAACAGGATTTTGAAGCCCTAAGACCGCTCATTGAGGCTACGAAGCAGCAGTCAACAATATATGATCGAGCATATATAAAGGCTGTAAAACCGATACAATTTTTACATATTTTGAGAAGTGTCTAAGACCGTCACGTGCCGCGCGATTCTTGAGCCTGTCGTTAGTGTCCGGACGCGGTTAAAGTATTACGATTGACACATTATCACGACGTCATGAACCCGGGTGATGAGAAAAAGAAGAGTAGATAAGCAACCGTTTAGACGGTTTTTATCTCAATGTGCTAATACGCATTATACGTGCCAAGGCAGTTTTGATATCACCCCTATTTTTTTTTATGCTTCTTACGGGTGCGCGAATCCTGCCCAAGTCGTAGGATGGCCACCAGATTTGCCTAAACTGCAGGTGTTGATATTTGACGACTGCCGGATTACACAAGCCGACAGTAAAATATGAGAAATATAATCGAACACATAGACAAATTTTAGCAATCGGAGGAAAATTAGTATGCAAGGAGAGACCACTTCGGACTCTGTCAAAACAGGGATTGTACCGCAGACACAGGCGCACCCACATCACCATACCAGCGCGTTGTTTGATCACGAACATCATCCGTACCACCCACGCAATGTCAATCTGCTTCATGGAGCTGAGCAAAAGGCGGCTGGCGTCAATACGCGGATTGCTGTTGGGCTTACTAAGACTGTTGGTACGATGTGGACGGCATATACGTTTGGAGCGCTTGCTGTCGTTGGATTGATGGCCATCATTGGCCTACTTAGCCCCATCGTCGCCTTACTCGTTGTATGGATTTCGCAAACATTCCTTCAGCTGACCTTACTACCGATTATTATGGTTGGGCAGAACGTCTTAGGACGAAAGTCTGAACTTCAGGCGGACGAACAGTTCAATACGACTATGAGCAGCTATAACGATATTGAACAGGTTATGCAACATCTCTCCGCTCAAGACGCGGAACTGCTGCGCCATACTCGTATGCTGATCCACCTGCTGGAGAAAAACGGCATCTCGCTGCAACAACTGGAGGCAGAAGTCAGTTCTAGCAGTCATTTGGCAGATGGTTTTGCCCAGTCACAGTCGGCAACTGATGTTCCCGCTACTGCCGCTCCTGATGAAAGTGAGAAGTAGAATGCATAAGCGAAACAGCGGGTTGTGGGGCGATATTTTATTCTGAAATGATTTGGTTTGTGCACGAATCACAAGTGTTTTGTCCGAATCTGCTCCGGTTAAGATTATGTTAATGCCTGAAATCTCACTAACGCAAGAAGACTTCAAGCATCTTCGCAAGTGAGAAATCCTAAATGGAGGGCTCTAATGTATCTGATTGTAAAAAGAACGATGGGCTCGGCCGGATTCGAACCGGCGACCTCAGCCGTGTGAAGGCGAGGGTCGATCCGCGCTTGTTTCCCCCATGTCAGGTCGCGGTGAAACAACCACAAGAAAGGCAAACGCCCCGTCGTGCACCGTTTGATATATACGCGTCGGCAGTCCTGCAAGCTTTGAGAGCGTGTGGGGCAACCGAATCGTTGGGTAGCGGTAGGCGGCTTTTGCGCGGTGTACTGAGATTTTGCTGCGATGGACTTCCAGAAGTTCGGTTCTCGGCAGCGCACCACATGCGGAAATGTCTGAGTAATGTCCGGCAGCTAACATAGTGGGTGCTTAGCTGCGCCGCACACTTAGTCGTTATGATTTGGTCTCCTCGACAAAGCACGAACCAAGCAGAACCTGCCAATGAACAGGCCCTCTTTCCTGCGTACGTTCACACAATGCCGCTTTCATGGCTTGTTTGCCTTAACCGATGGCAAAAATAGGACGATCACAAAGCCGAGAAGCAATATGAGACCAAGCGAGACGAAGGTGAGGTGCATCGCCGAGCTGATGGTGCTGTCGACGATACGCTGCGCTTCAGGAATGAGACTTTGAGGGATCTTAGGCGGCGCTCTTGTCTGCATATTTTGCGCGTACGCGTAGAGATTCTGTTGTATCTGCTCTTGAGTTGTAGTGTTACTCACCAGCGTGGAGCTGCTGATCCCTGCAACGAGCCCGTTGAAGACTCCGGCGAGGAGTAGAACGCCAATGAGCGCCGTGCCCACGGCGTAGCCCAAGTTCTTCGCTGTGTTTAGAAATCCTGATGCATCGATCTCTTGGTCTTTCCTCACCGCGGACATTGTGAGATTGGTCAACTGAGAGAGCAACAACCCTACTCCGAATCCGAATATCACCGTGCCAGGAATGATATCAACAATCTGAGTGCTCTGGCTAAAGACGTTACTCAAAAGGTACGCGCCTGCAGCAGAAATCAGAAATCCGAGGAGGGTTACGACCTTGGGTCGTATAAGGGATGAGAGTCTGCCCCCTATAAGCGCGAACACGAAAATTGTGATCGACATGGGGAGCAATGCCACACCCGTCATAAAGGCGCTCTCGCCAGTGACTTGCAGCAAAAATACGGGTAAGATAAACAGCACGCCGGCGAAAGCGGCTTGTTGGATAACACTAGCCGCATTGCCCAAGATATAGAGTCGATTTTTGAGCACTGAGATGTCGAGCAAGGGCTCCACGTGGTGGCTTATGCGTCGCCTCTGCCAAAGGAGGAAGCCGGCAAAAACGATGAGGCCGACCACTATGAACAACGGCACGAGTTGCCAGTACTGCGGAGACCCGAGGAGCAAAATGCCGAATACGAGACAGAACAGCGCGGTAACTGAGAGTACGACGCCTCCGAGATCTATCTCACGCCACGTAAGACGTGGCTTTGACTCGCGCAGGTACGAGTTCATCACGAGTACTGCGAGGACACCGAGTAGTTCGAACGCAAAGATCAATCGCCAGGTGGCAAAGGACGTGAGAGCTCCCCCATAGAGCGGGCCGATAGCAGCCCCCAGAGCGGCGATGCCCCCCCAGATGCCAAATGCCGTCAGTCGGTCTTTGCCTTCATACGCCGCACTTACCATGGTGGTCGTCGCGGGTAACATCAGCGCCGCACCTATGCCTTCGAGAAGTGACCAGCCGATGAAGAGCATAAAGACGTTCACGCTCAACGTGGCTGTGGCTGTGCCGATGCCGTACACGATAACGCCGATAAGGAAGGTCTTCTTCCTCCCCAAAACGTCCTGCAGCTTGCTTCCGGCAAGCATCAGCGACGCCATTGTGAGCGCATATATGGCGATCAAGGCCTGAATAGTGCTCAAATCGGTGTGTAAGTCTACGACCACAGCCGATATGGCCACATTCATAGCGGAGCTATCGAGAACGATGATGAAGATAGCTATGCACGAAACTAAGACGACTCCCCATTTGAACTGTGGCTTCTCTTCCATAGAGGGGGTGATCGGAAACTCACAAGACGCGACGCCGTACGTCTGCGCAGGATTATGACGAAATACTCATCGGTTACGCACAAGACCCAAACGCTGCTGATTACGCTTCCGCTGCTATATCAGTTTTATGTTTTGCTTTTTTGGCATATTACGATGCGGTGGAATGCTGAGGTTAAGTCAAACATTACAGATATTGAAAGTCACGTTTTTTCCGATACTTCATATAAACATTATATAGGTGCTGCTGCGGCGAATGTCGATAGTTGCTCCACTCAACCTTCCGGCGTACTGACAGCCGCACAGATCAAATCTAAATCAAGATATAGCGTTGCTTCTCAATGTTTAACCATTTAAGCAAAAGGGAGGTGACGTAATGGGCGAAGTAAAAACGATCACGAGGGTTCCTGTTAGGGCAGTCGCCTTGATGGGTGCCATAATTGAAGCCGTTTTAGGGCTCATTTCTGGAATCATTACAGCTATTAGCATTGACGTTGCCGTCTCGACGTTGCACAGCGATTTTCCTATAACGGCAAGTCTCGGCACAGGAGCAACCGCTGAGGCTAGCGTCATTATCATCGGCATTATCGGCGGCTTCATTAGTGGCTACATTATTATAGCGATTGTAGCACTGATTTACAACGCGTTGGCGCCTAGAATTGGCGGCATTAAGCTTGAACTTGAGTGACGGCAAAGCATGCGGAATCACGTAAATCGTAGAGTTCTGACATTAAACGAACAGTGTTGATCGTCACTTTTTTGTTCTTTTAGACAACAGCCAGTAGCCGTTGATTTCAGTATTTCGAGGGCCCAATTATTGCAAATGACAGGGCTTCACTTCACCACTGGAGTCAATGCGTAAGCACTTGAGTCGATTGTATTACACGGCAGAGCCGAACAGCTTGATGGATCGTACTTACGAACATTTGCGCTTGAGTTAAAAGAACAGCTTGCCCAGACTCTCACTACATTTGTCACATCGATTCTAGTAGGGCCACGTAGATACTCAGACACTGAAAAAGCTACAGAGCCACCTCTGCGCCAGATCATTGACGTGCTGCAGCAGGTGATGTGCTCACATGACGCAGAAAAGCTTGCGATTTCTGTGCTGGAAAACTACGAGGGAAGTTAAGTGAAAGGCAAGCCTCAACGTATATTATTCCTTATTCGCAGCGCCCCATGCTTTTGGACTTAAATGATTTTATGGACTTAAAGTGATAATCACCGCAAGTCCTTCTCCGAAAATTGTTATAATCTTAGAAAATGACTCGTATCGGCCACAACAGTCCCCATCAGTTAATCTCAGTCGCAGGGCTTTCTAAAAACTGCTTAAAATCCAGCTCTCCCCTAGCCAACGCTTCCCTAGCCTTGGCATACCAATATTCCGCCTTCTTTTGGTCTTTCTGGACACCCAGTCCGCTCTCATACATTGCCCCTAAATTGTTCAAGGCATGAGGTTCCCCAGCAACAGCCCCCTTGTTATACCAATAAATAGCCTGTCTATAATCCTGCTCGACACCAAGTCCTTTTTCAAAGAACCAACCGATGTTTACATATGCCAGAGTGTCTCCTCTTACGCCTGCCTGTATGTACCAGTACAAAGCCTTTTCCTGATCAACCTCTACTCCTAGTCCTTTGCTGTACATTACACCCAGGTTCATCATACTGAGAGAATCGTTGGCGGCTGCTCCCATTTCGTAGAAATATCTAGCTGCATCGTAGTTTTGCTTAAAATGAAAACCATTCTGGAAGTACAGTCCCATATAAAAGTATCCTTCTGTATTTCCTGACCTAGCCAGCTCTTCATAGATCTCGGCAGCCTTTCTGTAATCTTTCCCGACCCCGTGCCCGTAGTGATACAGATTGCCAAGATTCAATTTGGCCTTGGGATCTCCCAATTTGGCGGCTTCTGTGTACCATCTCATCGCGCCTTTATAGTCCGGGTTGCCTTCGTCATCTAATCCATATTCCTCGCATACGTTGCCAAGGTTGATCATGGCTAGCGTGTTACCATATTGGGCTGCTTTTTCAAACCACTCGACTGCTGCTTTTAGATTACGCTTGACTCCGAGACCATTCTGATAAAGCCAGCCGATGTTGTTCATAGCCGTACTGTTACCCTCAGCGCTGGCTAATCTATAAAGTTCCATAGCCTTACCATAATCCTGGTCAAAATCGTGCCCCTTTTCAAGTCTATAACCGAGTTCTACCAATGCTTCGCCATATTTTGATTCTGGCGCTTTTTTTACCCGACCTATGTCTTCTTTCTTTTCAACGCCTACTAACTCCATATAGACCACGTCTGGCCTGCCCAACTTATCATAGTTCCAATTCTTTGGCGCACGCCGTTCGTCCCATTTAACCCGTTTGGTTTCTTTGAATCCGAATTTTTTGTAGTATTCCGGCAAAAATCCATCGGGACAATTCAAATTATTAGCGCCGTCCTTGATAGCCTCCCATAAAACGTCCTTAGCTACCTGCGCCACCAAGGTTTCGACATACCCCCATTCATCAAGTAGCAAAAGCTTATGGGCTTTTACCCACCCCTCTCCGTGTTGTTTTATAACGCCATCTAGCAATTCTAGGAATTCCGAAAGCATTTCGGATCGTTTGGGACCCCGTCTCCTAACAACTCTCGAGCTTGCTCGGATGTTAACATTTTAGCTCCGTATAAACCGCGTGTGGACTATCCAACTTGTCATAACTCTAGTTCTTTGGCGCATATCGACCATAAATATTGGCTTCACAATTCCTATTCGTTTTATTCACCAAAAAAATATAAACGCTAAAGCGCTATCTCTCGTCCTTTTTCAGGAAGAATCACATTATCGTGGAGGTTCTTGAAAACTTCTGGGTGCTGCGTATGTACCGGAATCAGCACTTTCGGCTGCACAGTCTCGACCACGTCTCGTATCTCGTCTTAATTTAGGTGTCCGGGCGCTCACCGCTCAATAGCGCTCCAAGCTTTGTATCGTAGGGAACGTCACAAAACGTGATGCCCGTTTCTTCCTGTCGGTGATGTCGCACATACCACAACGGGAGCTTCACTTCGAACCAGCGTCCCGGGTAGCGATCAGCTCTTTTTGATAATGGATGTCGCTGCTAGACATTTAAGTCAGGTAAGGACTATACCGCAAGTGCACAAGCTACTGGGGCTGGCGTGAAGTATATGGTAGGGTACAGTACGGACCACTGGGAACATCCGCGCGCAGAAAACAGAGACAGCTACGGCTCCCCCTCAACAACCGATTTCGCCACGGCCGCACGAACACT
>Ga0182010_10000506_pt1 | contig 22268 bp, 19 predicted proteins | sample 611E1MmetaG_FD_120488 | JGI IMG/M metagenome (GOLD analysis project Ga0182010, IMG submission 120488) | Permafrost microbial communities from Stordalen Mire, Sweden - 611E1M metaG | ecosystem: Environmental > Terrestrial > Soil > Wetlands > Permafrost | place: Sweden: Stordalen | collected... | reverse complement strand
CTTTCGACCTTTTGGATGAGAGCGGCTTTGCATACGATCGCGCCGCGCTTCAGAAAAAAGCCAATGAGCTCATGAAAGAACATCAAGAAATTTCCAAAGCCGGTTCAACCGGAAAATTCGGAGGGCATGGGCTCATTCTTACCGGCGAGGTAAAGGCTTCGAATGAAGAAGATGTAAAACAAGTAACGCGCATGCATACGGCCACGCACTTGTTGCATAAAGCCCTGCGCCAAGTGCTTGGCGATGAAGTGCATCAGCAAGGTTCGGATATTTCGCCGGAGCGTTTGCGTTTCGATTTCACCTATCCGCAAAAAATGACCATTGAACAGATCGCCGCAGTGGAAAAGATCGTTAATGATGAAATTGCCAAAGACGACGCTGTTACGATGGCGGAAATGCCGTTTAAGCAAGCGGTTGCCGAAGGCGCGCTAGCGTTCTTCAAAAATAAATATCCGCAAACGGTCAAAGTTTACAGCATCGGCGACTTTTCCAAGGAGGTTTGCGGCGGGCCACATGTTGCCCACACCCTTCTAATTGGGCGGGTAAAAATCATCAAAGAGGAAGCGGTTTCCGCCGGGGTTCGCCGAATTAGGGCTAATGTCGAACCGTAAAACGGCTTAACAAAGCCACTCTCCTAGCCCTTGACCGAATTCAAAATTTCGCTTAATATTATAAACAAGTTGGCACTCTTGCCAATTAAATTAGTTGTTGCTAGTATCATGACAGTTAACGCATCCACCAAGGATGTCATCGAGGCGCGCGGAACGGTTGAAGAACTGCTTCCCGCCGCGACCTTCAAAATTAAGCTCGAAACAGGTCAAACGATCCTCGGCTTTTTGTCTGGCAAGATGCGTTTGAATCGCATTCGTCTTCTCCCCGGCGACGAGGTTAAGGTGGAGATGACGCCATACGACTTGACCAAAGGCCGGATCGTCTATCGATATTGACGCCTTTTTTTATTTAAACATGAAAGTGAGATCGTCTGTAAAAAAGATTTGCGCCGAATGTACGCTTATCCGAAGAGGGAAGCGCCTTTTTTGCATTTGTAAAAAAACTCCTAAACATAAACAGCGTCAAGGTTAAACTATGGCACGTATCGCCGGCGTTACACTTCCACCCAACAAAAAGCTCGAGTTCGCGCTCTGCTATATTTATGGCATTGGTTCGATAACCGCCAAAAAAGTCTTGAGCGAAACCAAGGTTGATGGCAATATTCGCGTTAAGGATCTTTCAGAAGACGATGTCAACTTGCTCCGCTCGCACATCGAAAAGAACCTCAAGGTTGAGGGCGAACTGCGCCGCGAAGTAATGGGTAATATCAAGCGCTTGAAGGACATTGGCTGTTATCGCGGCTCGCGGCTCGCCAAAAGCTTGCCCGCGCGCGGCCAGCGCACCAAGACTAACAGCCGCACCGTTCGCGGCAATGTCCGACGCACCATGGGCAGCGGTCGCATCAAGCTTGAGAAGACATAAACTGACCCCTCATGCCTAAAGAAGAAAAGACAACCATAACCGAAGGCGTCGCCGACAAGTCCAAGGCCAAGCCGCGCGCCAAAAAGAACAAGGTCGCGAAGCATGTTCCGACCGGGCGCATTCATATTCAAGCCACCTACAACAACACCGTGGTCGCCGTTACCGACCTGCATGGCAACGTTCTCGCTTGGTCAACTTCGGGGCATCTTGGCTTTCGCGGTCCCAAAAAGGCCACGCCTTATGCCGCGAGCATGGTCATCCGCGATGTCGCGGAAAAGGTTAAGCCCATGGGTCTTACCGAAGCCCACATCTTCATTAAGGGCGTCGGCCAAGGTCGCGACGGCGCGCTTCGCGCTTTGCACGCTCAAGGAATCTCCGTGCTTTCAATGAAGGACATCACTCCTATTCCGCACAACGGACCGCGCGCCGCTAAGCCGCGCCGCGTCTAACAATATGGGAAGATACCTCGGACCAAAACACAAACTTTGCCGCCGTGTCGGAGAAAAGCTCTGCAGCTCTGACAAGTGCCCGGTAACCCGCCGCCCATTTAAGCCCGGCGTGCATGGGCCGACTTCGCGCACCCGCCTTACCGGCTACGGCATTCAGCTTATTGAAAAGCAAAAAGCTAAAAAGATATACGGCCTTCTCGAGCGCCAGTTCCGCAAATATGTGGAAATGTCTTCGCGCTCAAAAGAGAATTCTTCGGATGTGCTTTTGCGCCTTTTGGAGACCCGCCTCGACAACGTCATTTACCGCCTTGGCATCGCCAAAACCCGCGACCAAGCGCGCCAGTACGTTGGTCACGGCCATTTTACCGTTAACGGACACAAGGTGACGGTTCCTTCAATCGCCGCGCGCGTGGGCGATGTCATCGGCGTTCGCCCGGGTTCGGAAAAAAGCAAAATCTTCGAAGGGCTCAAGGAAAAGCTCGCCGCCAACCAAGAACTTCCGGCTTGGCTTACTTTCGACGTTGACACTTTGACCGCCAAAATCGTCGCCATGCCCAAAACCACGGATGCGATGCCGCTCTTTGATCCCAAACAGATCATCGAGCTTTATTCCCGATAATTCGTTCCTTACTTTAATAAACCGTATGGAACCGATCAGACTTCCAACTAAAATAGAGTTAACGCCGGGCGCCGAAAAGCACCAGGCCAGCCTCGTCATCGAGCCCTGTTTTCAGGGTTACGGCACGACCTTGGGAAACGCGCTTCGTCGCGTCCTCTTGTCGTCTTTGCCGGGTGCCGCTGTTACTGCGGTCAAGATCACCGGCGCTCAACACGAGTTTTCGACCGTCCCGAACGTCAAAGAGGACGTGTTGGAACTCATTTTAAACCTCAAGCAGTTGCGCATGCGCGTTCACTCGGAAGAGCCGGTTCGCCTCACGCTCAAAAAGACCGGCGAAGGCAAAGTTAAGGCCAAAGACATTCAAGCTAATTCCGAAGTGGAAATTGCGAATCCCGAGCTTCACCTTGCCACCATCACCGACGAAGCGGGCGAACTGGAAATGGAGATCATTGTTTCGCGCGGACGAGGGTTCGTAACCACCGAAGACCGCGGAAAAGAAAAAGAGATCGGCGTCATTGCCATCGACTCAATTTTCACGCCGGTGCGTAACGTCGGTTACCAAGTTGTTGACACCCGCGTCGGGCAGATTACCAACTTCGACAAACTCATCCTCAACGTTGAAACTGACGGCACGATTACCGCCAAAGACGCCATCGAGCAAGCCACCAAGTTATTGATCGAGCACTTTGAACTTTTGCGCGATCTTTCCGGCAAAGAAGGCGCTATCCCGGCAGAACTTGTTTCCGAAGAAGCTGTTGCGGTTAAGGAAGAAGCGGGCGCTGACGAAGAACCTAAGAAAGCTAAAAAGAAGAAGTCGGAGTAATTATCATTTATGCGTCACCGCAATAAGGGCCGAATCCTTGGCCTGAAAACCTCACCCCGCAAACACCTTCTCGCCAATTTGGCGCAGAGCATTATTTTGTACGAGAAAGTGCGCACCACCGAAGCCAAGGCCAAAGAGGTCCGTAGCACGGTCGAACGCATGATCACGACCGCCAAAAAGCCGACCCTCGCGAGCCGACGCCTGCTCCTCAAAAAGCTCCCGACCGAAATTGCCGTTAAGAAGCTCTTGGACGTGTTGGGTCCGCGCTACGCAAAACGCGCTGGCGGCTACACTCGTATAACCAAAATCGGCCAGCGCCAAGGCGACGCCGCTAAAATGGTTGTTCTCGAACTGGTATAATTTTATGAAAACGCAAACATCACTTGTAAAAACCAAACCCGGACTTAAAATCATTGACGCCAAAGGCAAAGTCTTGGGTCGGCTCGCCGCCGAGATCGTCAAATATCTTACCGGCAAGCACAAGGTGAGCTACAGCGTCCACCAGGACTCCGGCGATTTTGTCACCGTCGAGAATGTCGGCGACATGAAGTTTACCGGCAACAAGCTGGTTGAAAAGGAATATTTGCACTATTCGCAATACCCGGGCGGCATGAAGCGCTCCGTGCTCGCCGTTGAGTTTGAAAAAAGCCCGGCCCGCGTTCTGCGCCGCGCCGTCGCCCGCATGTTGCCTAGAAACAAACAGCGCCAGCCGCGCATGCACCGCTTAACGATTGTCGGCGAGAAAGGAACCAAACGAATATGGTAACCACCAAGATCACTGAAAAAAAGGAAAAGACGGTTGCGAAACCTAAAATTGCACGCAAGCCCGCCGCAAAAAAGCCCGTTGCTCATGTTAAGCATGAAGAGGCTACGGTTGCTGTTACAAAGGAAGCCATCGCCCACAAGACGCTCGTGATCGGTGGCAAGGAGTATCACAAGGCTCTTGGCCGCCGCAAAGAAGCGACCGCCCGCGTGCGCCTCATTCCCGGCGGATCAGGCAAGATCACCGTTAATGGAAAAACATTGGAAGCCTTTTTCACCGTTGAATGGAATCGCCAGTCGATCCTCGCCCCGCTTGTCAGTGTCGGCGCCAATACCGACTACGACGTGAGCGCCAAGGTTGAAGGCGGCGGCGTCGCCGGCCAAGCCATTGCCGTGAGACACGGCATCGCCCGCTGCTTATTGCTGGTCAACGAAGACTTCCGCAAAACCCTCCGCCGCGCCGGCTACCTCACCCGCGACCCCAGAGCCAAAGAGCGCAAAAAGCCCGGCTTGAAGCGCGCCAGAAAAGCCGCGCAATGGGCGAAACGGTAAACACAAAATTATTGAAACACCTCGCTTTCGCGGGGTGTTTTTTGCTTAAAAAGTTTGGGTAGTAATAGGATCATTTACAAAAAATACATTTTGATATAAATACAGTAATAATATGAGAGAATCTTCTCGGCATCCAGAGAGTACCCCATCTCAACCAGAGGAAAAACATTTGAATTATCCCGAAGCAACGCCAGTTGGTGATGCAGATGCTAAGGATAATGCTTTTTCTGAAATGCAACCCGGAAAAAAATTCGAAATTATTGAATCAAAAATTAGACATAGGGAAGCTCTTGGCCGCGAGGAACTTTTGTTTCTTTATGAGTGTGAAACGGATGGTCGACAACCATTATGGTGGGAAAAAGAAGCTCTCGCCAACCTACGCGCTGGACGTAATTTCGACACCGACATTCCCATTGTCCTCGGCTATCTGCCGGAACAAATAGCCAAAAGCGTAAAAGACATTAACAATAACACCAAGGCTTACGCTGGCCCACTAGAACGCGAAATTTTTAACGAACTTCCGGAAACAGTTGAATATATCGTTTCCAAGGCCTTTATACTTCCCATTCGCCGTTACCAGCTCGAGGTCGGCGTCCAAAACCCCGATGAACTTATAGAGCAGTCGAAAATTGATGGAATAGAAATAGGTGAACATAAAGGTGAGCGTGAAAAAGAAATATTGTCCAAAATTGCTGTATCTGGCACACGTCGCGAGATAAAACTTATTGCTCTCCCGAAGAGTTTTTTTGCTTATTATATAGATAAAAATCCTTACTACGAACACTACAATCGGGAAATTAATTATGCGGACGTCTATCAGGTGGCCCAGGATATAGGTCTTGAACCGTGTCCTGCCGAAGTCGCCCCGGCCCTGTGCATGGAAATTAAAGATTCCCCTTCGTCCACATCGCTTGTAATCGGCATGAAGCCAACCAACGGATATGTTTTGAAGCTTCGTGAAAAAAGGAGAATATTCTCGATGGACACTTCTCGTCGTGGTCTTGATTCCGACCTTAGTCTCTCATTCGTTTTTGCCGAAGGCGACCACGAACAGCCAACGGAAGGTGGTGATAATGAAATTATCGACACCAAAGAAGCCGAAGTGGACGCGTTGCAGAAGCTAAAGTACATTAACGAATTCGGAACCGCGTATCGCGGACTAACTTCCGGAGTTGTCATGCGTACCGAAATTATTCTTAAAGACGGAGCTCTAACATGCAGATGGAATTATAATAGTACAGGATCCCTCCACGATTCAAAGACGCTGTACGAAAAGGATGTTAAAACAGTTTTGTCGCAAGTCAATCTAACAAATATGATTGAGCATTCCTTTAAATATGGCTTGCAATTCGGAGACGTCCCCAGGAATGCGCTTGAAGGTAAAAAAAGCGATATTCTAGACGCTAAGACTGGAAGGGAATACAGGAAAAAAATTTCTGACAATAAAAGACCAGATGCTAGGAGCGTTTGGTTTAACATGGTAGGAAGAGGTGGGCCTTGGGGACTAAAAGATCATTACTGGGATAAATCTGGATTAACGATAGTCTTTAAACCCCCACAAAAAGAAGTGCTCGGCGACCAGACACCAAAATTGGGGGAGTATAAATCGACCAATTGGTATGATGAACAGTACCTCTGGAATACCCTAAAGGAAGAATTCCCCGATATTCAGCCTGACGATCCTAAAATCGCAGAGTTACGTGCTGACGTAGAATCATATGTAAAAGTGCATAAAAATGCACCTTCAGATATGAAGGAGTTTTTACAACGTTTTACACGTGAAGGAAAAACATTCGTTAATCAAATGGAGGGTTTTGATCTAAAATATCGCATCGCCCCCAATAAATTCCAAGGAATTGTTATCAATGTTGAAAAATTTTCCGACACTTTCTTTATGGAAGACATTATGGATGATAACGAGAAAGGGACTTCGGATAAGGAACTATATGAGCGTTTCCAGACGTTCTATGTACTTTTCAAGGCCGGAGATGAGGGTGCTAAAAAGCGTCACGCCGAAGCTGTGGTCAAAGTGATGGCTAAAGCCATGCTCAGAGCATGCAAAGGTAGGCCAGAGAGAGTCGTGCCGATTTATGATCAGGATTGTAATCTTCTTTGGCCGCAGCATGTTTCTCGCGATAAAATCATCGAGATGACACACACGACCGTCGACGACCGCGATCCGTTTTATCATAAACCGTAGGTTCTACTTTTTTCTCACCTAGGCAGAGGAGGCCTAAGATTACCGACCCCCATCCCAAAAATTTGCGATCGCAAATTTTTGGGATGCTACGTTTTTCCGATCGTTGTTTTTATCATTCGTTAAAATCAACATTTGTAAAACGTAAGATGGCAAAAAATCGGCTTTTTTGGTATCATTTATGCATGGAGCAAGAGCGGAAAGCCCCCAAAATACCTGTTTTATTGATTGCTAATAGGCAACGTATTTTTTGTACTTTTCGACCCAAAAAATTTCATGGATGTTATGTTTTTTAAGTCTCTGAAAGAAATAAAAACCGAGGATCTCAAACTTTCAGATATTGATAAAATCTGGACAAAATTTTGTTTTTTGGACGAAACAGGAACGCTTAGCGATCAAAAAGATCAATTTTTTACAGTCGGACTCTTAAAAATGAGTCAGCCCTACTATCTGCAAAGCAAAATATATTACGAACGGAGCAAGGCGGGGTTTTATGATGAGATCAAATTTAATAAGCTTTCAAAGAATAATGTTGATTTTGCAAAAATAGCGATTGATGCGCTTTTTGCAACGCGGAGCATCAGCTTTTATTCTTACTCTATAAGCACAAAAAGCGATTATTTTCTAAAAAAATTCAATACCGATCCGTGGGCGGCATATGAACAAATAACGCTTAAAATTCTCGATGCCGCCCTATCCAACCAAGAGATCATTATCCTAATCGCTGATTACGTCACCACGCCAAAGGATATTCGCTTTGAAGTTTCCGTGAAAAAGAATTTTAATCAGCGCAAAAACCGTCTTGCTTTGGCGGGCGTCTGCCGATTTGATTCAAAATCGAACGACCTACTACAGGTCGTCGATCTGCTTATCGGCGCTGTTTCATACGATATTAAATTTTCTAAAAAATTGGTCGAGGGATCAAAATTCAAACTCGAAATCGTCAATTATCTTAAAGAAAAACCTGGAGCAACATCGCTGGCTCAAGGATTCAAAAACCATAATTTTAACATTTTTGTTGATCGAACCGATCGTTTGAATTCGATCAAGGAAAATGAAAAGGGGCTATCGTCCTAACGGTCGACGCCCCTTTTCGATACTGTAATTACAGTATACATGATCCGCATAAAAATGCAAGGATATAATGACTATGAAACTCGGCGAGCGGACAGTCGCTAAAAATACGCTTTTTTTGACGGCGGGGTCGATTTGCCAAAAGCTTTTGGCTTTTGTTTATTTTACGATCCTTGCCCGGCACTTTTTGCCGCCCGACGATGTCGGACGTTATTTGTATGCGCTGTCCTACGCGGCGCTCTTTTCGGTCATTGTTGATTTTGGCGTTCAGCCGGTTCTAATCCGCGCCATTGCTAAAGACCGCTCGCGAGCGCGAACGATAATTTCGAACGCCATCGGCATTAAGACCGTCTTTGCCGTTGTCACGGCGGCGGCCATGTTTTGGGCGGCGCGCGCGACGGAAAGCGATCCGGTCAAGATCGCGCTCATCTCGGTGGCTTGCATCACGCTGGTGCTTGATTCGGTTCAACTGACTTTCTACGCCGTCCTGCGCGGATATGAAAAACTGAATTATGAAGCAATCGGCGTACTGGTCGGCCAATCAATCACGGTCGCGGCCGGCGGCGTTATGCTGTACCTGAAACAGCCCTTGCCGTTCCTTATGTTCGCTTATGTGTGCGGCTCGGCATGGAATGCAATCTATTCATGGCGCATGGCCAAGCGCGTAACCGGCGAGCGCTTCGGCTTGTCCTTGAATCGCGCCGTCTGGTCGGAAATACTGCGCATGGCGATCCCTTTTGCCGCCGCGGCAATCTTCGTCCGCATCTACTCTTCGGCCGACTCGGTCTTGTTGAACCGCTTGGCCGGAAACGCCGCGGCCGCTTTCTATGGCGTGCCGTACAAATTCGTTTTTGCCTTTCAGTTCGTGCCCATTGCGCTCGCGGCCGCCCTTTTTCCGACCTATTCGCGCGAAGCCGGGCAGGGGAAAGCGCGGCTGGGGGAATTATTTTGGAATGCGGAACGCTATCTCATGCTGGTCGCTTTGCCGCTCGTTGCCGGCATGGTCGCGCTCGCGCACCCACTCATCATTACTTTCTACAAAAGCCAATACATGCCTTCGGTGCCGATCATGACAATCCTCGCATGGTGCCTTATTCCCGCTTTTCTTGATTACCCGGTTGGCGCACTCTTGAACGCGTCGCACAAGCAAAACATTCAAACGACCTTCATGGGAATTATCATGTGCATGAGTATTATTTTGAATTTAATTTTCATTCCGCGCTATGGCGCGATTGCTTCGGCTTGCGCCGCGGTTATCGGCAATTCAACGCTTTTTATCGGCGGTCTATACTACGCCACCAAGCTCGCCGACATCCCTTGGAAAAAACTTTTGGCGTCGTTTGCGCGCATCGGCGGCTCGGCGCTGGCAATGGCGCTTGTCGTTATCATAACCCAAGGACATTTAAAATTATATTTCTCCGTGGCGCTCGGCGTCGCGGTTTACGCTTTGGGACTGTTTGTCACCCGCGAGCTTGGACGCAACGATATTATGCGCTTCCGTGATATTTTGCGCCCGCCGCGGCCGGAAACGACCGTGACGGAATCGGAAATAACCGTATGAAAATACTTTTGCTCACTTACGAATATCCGCCCTTTAAGGGGGGGGTTGCCACCTATCTTTCTAATTTGATGAACGCATCGCCAAAGGGCGTTGAGGTTATTGTCGATGTGCCAAAAGTCGGCGAGCATTGGATTGTAACCGCCTGGCGGCAATATTTTAAAGTGCGCAAAGTCAGACCCGACCTTATCGCCATAAGCCACGTGCTGCCGGCCGGTTATGTCGCTTGGAAAACAAAGGTCTTTACGCGCACCCCTTATCTTGTTTTTACTCACGGCACGGATATTTTGACGGCGCGTCGCAATGGCTGGAAACGCTTTTGGTTGCGCTTTATTTTGCGCCATGCCAAATACGTGATCGCGAACTCGCGCTTTACCGCGTCGTTGTTGCGCGAAGAGGGGATAACAAATGTTGAGATCGTACCGCCTGGGGTTGATGTCTCGACCAAAAACCAAGAACCAAGAACCAATTTCCAAAATAATTCAATAATCTCCGTCGGGCGATTGGTGCCGCGCAAGGGATTTGACGTTCTGCTTAAAGCGATGCCCGCGGTGATCAAAGAAATTCCTGATGCGCATTTAACGATCATTGGAAGCGGCGCGTATTATGACGAACTGGTACGTTTGGCGCACGAACTGCGCATTGAGACGTTTGTCGATATTTTGACCGATATCGAGGACAAAGCTGAATATTGGCGCAAGGCGTCTTTGTTTGTTTTGGCGGCGCGCGAAGACGGTCCAAACATCGAGGGCTTTGGCATTGTCACGCTGGAAGCGGCCGCCGAGGGCTTGCCGGTCGTCGTGTGCCGCTCCGGCGGCGCGCCGGAGGCGGTGATCGACAATGTCACCGGTCTTATTGTGCCGCCCGATGACCCGTCTGCGCTCGCCAAAGCCATTCTCTTCATCTTAAACGACCCAGCCCGCGCGGCGCAGATGGGCGAAGTAGGGCGCAAGTATGTTGCCGAAGAATATTCAATACCGATAATTGCAAAAAAGTTTTGGTCGATAATATCGTAATTTCTCGACAAGCCCGAAAACCGCTTCTCGACTGCGCTATCGCTTCGCTCGAAGAATAAATATATACTGTTCGAGCGAAGCGATAGCGCAGTCGAGAACTTCATTATTTCTATGTCTGAAATATCCGTTATCATTCCTACCTACCAGCACGGCGACACGATTGCCGCGTGTTTGGATTCGATCTTCAGCCAAACGTTCAAGGATATTGAAGTAATCGTGGTAAACGACGGATCAACCGACGACACGGACGAGGTCGTGAAGCAATATCTTGATAAAATAATTTATAAAAAAATTTCCAACTCGGGCGCGCCAAAAGCTCGCAATACGGGATTTGAATTGTCAAAAGGGCGCTTTGTTATTTTCTGCGACGCTGATCTTATTTTAAAACCGGAAATGCTGAAAATGCTTTATGATGCGCTTAAAGAAAATCCTAATGCGGCTTACGCTTACGGCGGTTTTCGTTTCGGCCTCGGTCGATTCAAGGCCTTGCCTTGGAGCAACGAACGTTTGCGCAAATTAAACTATATCCACACCTCCGCGCTTATCCGCCGCGAGGACTTTGTCGGCTTTGACGAATCGATTAAAAAATTTCAGGATTGGGATATGTGGCTTTCAATGTCGGAGAAAGGGAGGGTTGGTGTCGCCGTTAACAAGATATTTTTTTCAGCCAAACCGCGCAAAACCGGCATGAGCTGGTGGATTCCGAAGTCGCTGTATTCGCCTTTCTTCAAAGCGATCGGCATTCGCTTTAAATCGGTTGTACGTTATGACCATGCCGCCGCAATCATCGCCAAAAAGCACGGGCTTGATTTTGCCTCGACAAACGACGATGGCGGAAAATTATGGCTCGTTTTTTTGGCCATCTTTGCCGTTTCCGCGATCTCTTTCGGCCATCCGTGGATCGGCACAATCGCATCGCTTATTTTCCTTGGATTAACATTCGCCGCATCTTTAAACCAGCTTATTTACGGCGTCGGTGCCATTCTTGCCGAATTGATCTTCGGCTCGCTGGCCGGGAAAACATTGTCGATATCGCTACTCGGATTTTCTTTGCCGCTAAGAATCGCGCTCTTCGTTGTTGTCGGCGCGGTCTGGCTCATTCGCATTATCCAAGGAAGAATACGACGGCCGCAAAAAAATATCGTGATCGGCACGATCGTCATGCTCGCCTTTGTCGGTTGGGGAATGGCAAACGGCTTATTGCATGGAATCGCTCCGGGCAAAGTATTTTCCGACGCCAATGCTTATTTTGCGTTACCCTTGATTTGGTTCTTTGCTTCCGCTGTTAAAGACGAGCGCGACCAAGCATGGCTCAAGAAAATATTAAAGCATGGCGTGATCGCGCTTTCCATTCTCACCATCGCCGCCTTGTATTTCTTTAGCCATAAATTCCTGAACGCCGCCGGTGTGTTCGCCTACAAATGGCTGCGCGACAGCCGCATCGCCGAAATAACCGCACTCGATAACGGCACCTATCGCGTCTTCATCCAGTCGCAATTATTCTGCGTATTGGGGTTCATCATGGTCGCCCTAAGGGGACAGCCCCCTTATCAAGGGGAAAAGGGGGCTGTCCCCGTTATCAAACGCTGGGCGTGGGGAATATTGCCGGCAAGCGCGCTCATTATTTCCTCATCACGCAGTTTTGCCCTAGGGATCGGCGCAGCGTGTTTTGTTTGGCTGGTCTTGCTTATTTCGTCATCCCGAGGAGCCGGGCGACGAGGGATCTCAACGTCTCAAAACCAGCTCCGAGATTCCTTGCCCTGGACAAAACGACCATACGGGCTCCGAATGACGGTGGGAAAGATCATGATTTTTGCCATCACCGGCGTTATCATTTTCCTCATCGCCTTAAAACTTCCTTTCCCCGCGCCGCGCAGTCAACGGTCGTTCGAGGACATGTTGCTTTCAAAAAACGTATCGCAGCGCGACGCGGCAGTTGCTTCGCGCTGGAGTTTGATCAAAGTCTTGGACGCAAAGATCATGGAATCCCCACTTTTTGGAAGCGGCTTTGGCGCAACCGTCACTTACATGAGTTCCGACCCGCGAATAATAAGCACAACCGGCGGCACATATACTACTGCCGCATTTGAATGGAATTACCATGACATTTTGGTGAAGATGGGACTCTTGGGGCTCTTGGCTTACGGATATTTGCTTTATACGATCTTCCTTGTTCTCTGGCGCTCCGACGAACGCGAACGACGCTGGCTCATTCCCGCCTTTTTCGCCTTGCTCACGTTGAATGTCGTGAGTCCGTTCCTCAACCACCCGCTAGGCATAGGATATCTCGCACTACTCTTGGCGCTTGCCGAGCGCAAACAAGGCGAACCGGCGCCGATCGCCATCGCCGAACTTCTTAAAAAACCCTCCCCGACCCACGCCATGGCCACCGCACCCGGGCTTGCAATGATGAGCGAGAAATAATCTTATTTTAAAATCTTTCCGACCATGTCCTTGTGGCCGTTCAAAAACGCTTGACCGGACATGGGCTTGCCGCCGGCGAGTTGAATTTCATTCAAGATAAAATAACCGTCCGCGCAAGCGACGGCTGGTTTTTTGTCGATGATGAAGACGGCTCCCGGAGGTGAGACCTCCGCCGGAGGTCTCACCTCCGGAAAAAAAACGTGATGAATCAGCAACGCCATGCCGTCGAGCGTCGTCCATGCCGGGGTTACGCCGTGCATGGCGCGGATCAGGCGATCGATCTCCACAGCCGATTTGTTCCAATCAATACGCGCGCTTGTCTGTTCAATCTGTTTACAGAAGGTCGCCTTGTCGTGGTCCTGCGGCGTCGCCGCGATCTTCCCGTCGAGATATTCGACGAGTTCTTTGCCGATCATTTCAGCGCCAATCGGCGTGAGAATGGCGCGTAGCGAGTCGGTTGTCTCATTGCCTTTTAGCGCGACGCGACGACAAGCGATGACCGGACCATGATCCATGCCTTCGTCTAAAACCATAAGACAAACTCCAGTTTCTTTGTCGCCTTCCAATATCGTAGCAGTCAACGGTGATGCGCCGCGGTGCTTGGGGAGAAGCGAGGGATGAATGTTGACAAACCCGCGCGGCACGGCTTCCAAAAGCCGCTTTGGGATCAAATTGCCATAGGCGACAACGACGGCCAATTCCGGCTTGAGCGCGACGATTCGTTCGATCGCTTCATCTTTGAGTCTTTCGGGTTGTAAAACCGGTATATTAAGTTTTTCCGCTGCGATCTTTATGGGGGACGGGGTGATAATTTTTTTTCGTCCTGTCGGCCGGTCGGGCTGGGTAACAACGGCGACAAGCTCAAAACGAGCGTTAGAATGTAGCGCTTCAAGCGCCGGCACGGCAAACTCCGGCGTGCCGAAGAAGATTGTTTTTATCGGATGTATCATCAACTATTGTCATTGCGAGCGAGTCCGCAGACGAGCGCGGCAATCTCTTGAATTTAGCAACAATGGTGATATTCCCAAGGGATTGCTTCGTCGGCTTCGGCCTCCTCGCAATGACGATTAAATTCGTAATCTTAAATTCCAAATCGGTTTACCTCACCACCCCCAACTTCGTAATATCTTTCGCCTTGTCGATGAAGAGCACGCCGTTTAGGTGATCGCATTCGTGCTGGAAAATGGTGGCGGTGAAACCTTTGGCGTTCAGCTTGAACGGCTTGCCTTCCGGCGTCAGGCCTTTCACGGTGAGCGAATTGGCGCGGCGCACAAAACCCCAGGTGCCGGGAACAGACAGGCAACCCTCTTCCGACGGATTTGTGGTGATGGATCGCTTTACGATCTCCGGATTAATGATCGCCATCGGCTCTTCGTCCGGCGGCGCGACAATGATGACTTGCTTGTCAATTCCGATCTGTGGCGCGGCAAGGCCCACGCCCTTTGCATCGTACATCGTATGGATCATGTCTTTGACCAACTTCAAAAGCGCCGGGGTGTTCAGCTCATCATAAGCGAGCGGCTTTGCTTTGCCGCGCAACACCTTTTCCGGCTCTTTAACGATTTTGTAGATCATAAAATTCTTACTTCCGCCGCAAAACCCGTTGGCAAACATTGTACTAGATCGTGATAATTTTGGCCATGGGCGGCCTTGAGCGCGATCGTCAGGCGGAATTTTCCGCGAAACTTTTTCGGGCGCGACCATGTTGGCGCTTGGCATTTAACCTGTGGCAAACGGGTTTTTATCGTTTCGATAAGCCCGGTTGCCTGTTTCCATAATAAATCTTCATCGTCGCCCGCCCCATAGAGCATTATTAACTCGCCGATCGGCGGATAACCGAACGCCGCGCGTTCTTCAAGTTCTTTTGCAAGAAAACCCGTGGGGTCGGTCAGCGCCGCAAGCTCGGGGGCGGTGCGGTCAAAAGTTTGAATATGCAGAGAGCCGAATGGGGCAACAAACGAAGACAGCGTTCGCAATATTCGCGCCGAACTTTCGGTTGACCAAATTCCCGATTTCATTTGCCCGGCGCCCGCGAGCGCCTCGGCGACAAGATCGAATTGTTTGTGCGTTGGCGGCAAAGACGCAAAAACCGCCGTCGTGCCGACCACGATCTGCGCCTTGTCAAGATCGGTTTGCCACGAGTCGCGATCAACGTGCGCAATGGTCGCCAGCGGATGGCGTTTCTTTAGCGCTTCAAAAATAGTTTTACTCCCCGCGCCGATCGATTTAAGATCAACCCCGTTACATTTGGGACAAGCATCAAGCAAAGGATAAAGCCGGTCGCAAGACGGACACGACATCCGGTCTTGATGAACGATCAAGGGAATACCGCATGCGGTGCAATTTATGACCGCGCCGCAATCGCGGCAAACGCAGGCGGTTGAGACGCCGCGGCGATTCAAAACAATAAGAACGCGCCCGCCGCCCATGATCGTTTCGTCGATCGCCGTTTCCAGCTCATCACAGACAAGGACGCGCCCTTTTGCCGCTTTGGCCGCATCGTGCAAGTCGTGAATGATGAGCACAAACGCTTTTGGCTCGTTAGCAAATGTCCAGCGCCCCTCGGAACCTTTTGGGGTCATGCCCAAAGGCGGCAGAGGATCGATGGCCGTTAACGCGGCGCCGGTCGCGCGCGACAATTCTTCGACAATGACGCGTGCGTCATATCGCGGGTCTTGGTCTTCCTGAAGATGGCTTGCCGAACCCGCATTCACAATGACAATTTGCGCGAGATCGGCAAATGGCAAAAATGCGGCGATCTTTGTGCCAATGAATGTTTTGACGGTGTTGGCGCCGGCCGCGCAACTGATGTTGTATTTGGCGCCGGTCGCAAGCGATGAATGGAAAACCGCCGCATTGCCGATCGCCTTTGCCCAAGCCGCTACCTCATCGACCGTCGGAACAAGGATCAAAGTCTGTCGACCGCTTGCGGAGGCAATCGCATTTTTGACAATATTTAATGCGTCGAGAGAAGAGTTGATGAAGAAAAATTTGCCATTGCCGCTATTGCTTTCCGTCATTCCCGCGGAGGCGGGAATCCAATCTCGCTTGGTCGGACGAACGCCCAATATGGATTGGACCCCCGACCTGTCTCGAGCCGAATCGAGAGATGTTCGCTCGGGGGTGACAAAAGAAATCGCCCGGCTCGGCACAGTCGGCAACGCCGCCCACACAAACCTCGGCAAAGTGGTTGCAAAAGCGCGCGATAATTTTGTCCAGAGTTCGACAATATAGGCAGGCAATGGAGAAAGACCCTGACTGACACCGATGATCTCTTTAAGCGGCTTTGCGTGTTCGGTCGTTTCTGAAATCGAGACCACAAGACCGCCGATCTTACGCCCGGCGAAAGGGATAATTACAACAGACCCCGGCTTTATGGCAGAAACAAAAGACGTTGGAATTGAATAGTCGTATGTTTCGCTTGCTTTAACCGGAAGTCTTACCGCTGGAACCACTTTCGCTATCATAAAAGCCCGAATATCTAATACCTAATATCTAATGTCTAATCCGACGGACGAATTAGGTATTAGATATTAGTTGTTAGATATTCGGCCGTTATTTTAAATGAAACTCCATTGTGCAATAGCCGACGCCGAACGGCGCTTCGTAGCACAAAAGCTCCGGCGTGCAATTTATGCGATCCATGATCCCCATAAACATGCAAATTGATCCGTATCCGCAAGCATGAGCCTCTTCCACAAGCTCGAAGTTCATCTGAAGGATCGGCGATGCGCTTCCGGCGGCGAGGTTAGCGAGCATTAAGTCGTCGAACTCCTTGCCTCTCGGGGAAAATCCGTTAGGCGTATCCGACGTCAGCCGATGCGAGAGGTCGCCGGAACAAACGACCGCGATCCTCCGGTTCACCGACATAACCGCTTCTTTAACCGCCTGCCCGAAAACAAACTGTTGTTTGGCCGGCGAAATGATGGGCGAAAGCACGACCACCGCCGGCTTTAGCGTTGCGGGGACAATGACGGTAAGCGGCACGCCGGCTCCGTAATCGAGATGCCTGTCGGAGACGGTGATAAGCCTCAACTCGGATTCTCGCGCCTCGCGCCTGATCCGTTCGATCAAAAGCGGGTCGGTGGAAAATTCGCGTGCCGGAGAAAAATCGCCGAACTCCAAAAAATGCGTGACGTACTTTGGCGCATGATTGATCGTAAAGGTCTCGGGCATGGCTGGAAGATGCGGTGAAATGATTAGGATCGTATCAACTTCGGCGGCCGCGAATGATGCCGACAATTTGGTAAAAGCCGCGTTTGTTTTTTCCAATAAACGCGAATGTTCGCGGCCGATCGACGGCAGCAAAAGCGGGGGGTGGGGGACGATGGCGGCAAATACTAGCGACATGATCAAATATTAAACCATTAAATTTTAAATATTAACGTTTAATTTTTAACGTTTAATATTTATCCTAGTTTGAGGCAATTTGCGTGGTATCAGGCTGTGAATTAAAAGCGGCTCCCAATGGCGAAAGGTCTAAAACGCGCTCCGATACCGTAACCACATTCTCCCATTTCCAGCCTTGTTTTTCAAATGTATCGGCCGAATCGATCGGTTCGCGCGCGCCGTTGTCAATGACGTAGATGGCCGCACTATTGGCGGTCTTTACCAGCTCGCCATCCGCCAAATTAATAGGGTCGCCGAGGGTAAAATTAGCAAGTTCGGCGGCGGAAGATTTTTTTACCTTCCTTCCCTTGAAATACATGCTTAAAAGCTCGGGGCTATAGAGCGGCCGCTTTATACCGTTCTGCACATAGTAAACGCCATGCGTGGCCGGATCCATGAGTAGCGCGCCAAGCGGATAAGCGGCGGCGAGCGTGATGGGCGTCCCTTCTTTATATGCGTTAAGATCGTCCCAGCTAACGTCAACCACTTCGTTGCGATCAAAACCGATCTTCCTAAAAACCTCCATTGAGACAATGCCGCGGCGGTTGTCGCCATCGATCAAATAAACGGTGCCATGCGGCGATCGGAGAAGGGAATAGTCCGGGAACTTGATCGGCTGTCCAACGGCATACGCCAGCAAGTCGTTGGCCGCGACTTTGACGACTTTGTTGGGATCAAAACGGGACATAAGCACAGCCGCCGATGAAATAAGCCGGCGTTCGCCGAAACGGATGAGCCATGTTCCGGCAATAGCAGGCGCAGCGGTTGCGAGCGTGCCGCTCGGATAGCGACGGACGAAATACTTCTGCCAGACCATCCAAAAATTCGCTTGAGCGTTCAGGTGCGGGGTGTAGTCGTAAAGGCAAGCGGTTGCGTTTGTAACCGGCGTAACGGGAATGCCGTCGATCGCCGTCGCCTGCCCGACTTTACGCGCCCCGCCATTTTCCAAAAAATATTTAAAACCGGCGGCCGCGTCTTCGACTTGATTGGCGAAACCTTTATATTTGGCGAGAGACGGATCGTCCATTGAGCAGGAATCGCAAACGCCAAAACCCGTCGCCCAATCAAGTTGGCGTTGCGACGGCGACGGATCGGTCATGAGCGATTGCTCGCGCTGGAGAAGCGCCAAGAGCAAACGCGGACTGACTTCGTTGCGCACGGATGCATTGTAAATAATGTCACTCGCGCGGCGCACGACGCCGTCGGTATCAATAGCGCTGTAGCCGGCCAAACCGCTAGCCTGTGCCTCAAGGAACGCCTGTACGCCCTCGGCGTCAAATGATTGCGTTTCCGTGGCCTCGGCGTCGGAAATGACAAAATTAGGATCAAAATTAGCCGCCTTGGCGCAAAAACCAGGCACAATCAAAACCAAGAACATTATGCAAATTCCAACCTTCTTCATTTTTAGTAAATAAGAATTAGGAATTAGGAGATAGGAATTAAGAAGTCGGACGTGCCACCTCTTAATTCCTAATTCTTAATTCCTAATTCCCAACCCATTATACCCCAACAGCGACCGTGGCGGGAGTTGCTTCTTTAATGGTCAGCTTTTCGGCCTTAACATCGATCATAACGTTGGCACCCTCCTTTATTTCGCCGGAAATTATTTTGAGGGAGAGGGGATCCAAGATAGCAGTTTGGATGATGCGCTTAAGCGGGCGTGCGCCAAAGTTGGGGTCATAGCCTTGTTTAGCCAGCCACTTTTTAGCCTTGTCGGTAACATTAACAGTAATGTGCCGCAGCGCAATGCGCTTGGACATTTCCGAAAGCTGGATATCGACGATTTGCACGAGGTCTTTTTCGGTCAGCGCGTGGAAGATGATGATCTCGTCAATGCGATTCAAAAGCTCCGGCTTCATGCGCTCCTTAAGTTCGTTCCTTATCTTCGACTCCATGGCTTTATACATCGAATCGACCGGTGCGTCCGGCGTGCCAAAGCCGAGTTCGCCGCGCGTGCCCATGTCGAGGATGCGATCGGAACCCATGTTCGAGGTCATGATGATAATCGTGTTTTTGAAGTTGACCTTGCGCCCCTTGGCATCAGTAAGCTGGCCATCATCCAATATCTGCAACAGAATATTGAAGACCTCGGGGTGGGCTTTTTCAATTTCGTCGAAAAGCACGACTGAATACGGTTTGCGACGGATTATTTCGGTAAGCTGGCCGCCTTCGTCATAGCCGACGTAGCCGGGCGGCGAGCCGATCATGCGCGCGGTGGTGTGTTTTTCGCCGTACTCGGACATGTCAAGGCGCACCAGCGAATTCTCGTCATTAAAGAGAGTAGCGGCAAGCGCGCGAGCGAGCTCGGTTTTGCCCACGCCGGTGGGACCCAAGAAGATGAACGAGCCGATCGGCCGCTTTTCTTCGGAAAGGCCCGCGCGCGAGCGGCGCACGGCGTTCGCAATCGCGTTGATCGCGTCGCGCTGGCCGATGACGCGTTTTCCCAGCGACTCTTCGAGCTTCGAGAGCTTGAGCGCTTCGGTCTCGAGCATTTTGGTAACCGGAATGCCGGTCCAGCGCGAAACAACGGCGGCAATATCCTCGTCGGTCACTTCTTCCTTAAGAATGCGGTGCCGGTCTTGAAGATCGATGAGCTTATGCTCGGCGGCGCGCTGTTCGCGTTCGGTTTGCGGAATCTTTCCATAGCGAATTTCGGCGACCTTCTGCAATTCGCCGGCGCGTTCGGCAATGTCAGCCTCTTGCTTAAAGGCTTCAATCTTCTTCTTGCTTTCGCGAATTTTTCCGATGATCTCTTTTTCCGTGCGCCAGCGCGCTTCCAAGCCGCTGTTCTTTTCATTGAGTTCAGCCAGCTCCTTTTCAATCGTCTTAAGGCGATCCTTGGAATCCTTGTCCTCTTCTTTTTGCAAAGCGCGTTTTTCAATTTCCAGCCGCGTAATATTGCGGCGCAGTTCGTCGAGTTCGGCGGGCATGGAATCGATTTCCATGCGCAACGCCGAAGCCGCTTCATCGATCACATCAATGGCCTTGTCGGGAAGGAAGCGGTCGGTGATGTAGCGGGCGGTCAGTTGCGAAGCCGCGACGATCGCCGGGTCGGTGATGCGCACGCCGTGATGCACTTCGTACTTGTCCTTGATGCCGCGAAGGATCGCAATCGTATCCTCGGGCGACGGCTCAAGCACCATGACCGGCTGGAAGCGGCGCTCGAGCGCTTGATCTTTCTCAATATGCTTTTGATATTCTTTAATCGTCGTCGCGCCAATGGTATGCAATTCGCCGCGCGCCAAAGCCGGCTTCAACAAGTTTGAAGCGTCAATCGCGCCTTCGGCTCCTCCCGCGCCGACGATCGTGTGCAACTCATCAATGAAGAGAATAATCTTGTCGGACGAATCCTCAATCTCTTTAAGCACGGCCTTGAGACGATCCTCAAACTCGCCGCGGAATTTGGTGCCGGCAACGAGCGCACCAAGGTCAAGGGAAATAATCTCCTTGTTACGGAGCGACTCGGGCACATCGCCCGCGACAATGCGCTGGGCCAAACCTTCAACAATGGCGGTTTTCCCGACGCCGGCTTCGCCGATCAGGACCGGATTATTCTTGGTGCGGCGGGCGAGCACTTGCATGACGCGGCGAATTTCCGCGTCGCGGCCGATGACCGGATCGAGCTTTTCGGCGCGCGCCTGTTTGGTCAAATTTTTGCTGTATTTTTCCAGCGCCTGATACTTGGCTTCCGGCTCGGGCGAGTCAACGCGCTGCGAGCCGCGGATTGAAGACAACACCTTGAGCGCGGACTCATAGTCAACGCCAAAGCGGTTGAGCATTTCCGAAGCGGTCGAAGTAACGGCCAAAAGCGCGAGCAAGAGATGCTCGACGCTTACATATTCATCTTTCATGCGCTCGGCTTCGCGGTCGGCCTGGTGCATGACCTTCATCATTTCTTGCGAGAGGAATATTTGCGCCATGCCGCCGGATTGCGCGGCGGTGGGAAGCCGACGCAAGGCGAGATTGGCGCGATCCAAAAGCACCGGAACGTCAACGCCAACCTTGCGCAAAACCGCATCCACAACGCCTTCCTGCTCAAGGAGGGCTGTTAAAAGATGAAGCGGCTCCATTTGCGCATGGTTTAAGTCAAGCACCATGCGCTGGCATTTTTGCAAGGCTTCTTGCGATTTATTGGTGAAATTATTGAACGGGGTGGGGGGCATAAGAACAAAATTAGCACTCTTTAACCTAGAGTGCTAATCTACCATATTTAAATAATCGGTCAAGCGGATAACTGATGACTTTCTAAAATTCGTCTTTTTGTCAAAATTTTGCGATAATAAGTAATGAAACATGAAACACGCAACATGAAGCATTCCAAAAAATAATCTCAACAAGAATGTTTTATGCTTCATGTTGCATGTTAAATTTATGACCATTCTTGGCGTTAAAATCGACCCGGTTACTAAAACGCAAGCGCTCGCGAAGATCGCTGTTTTTCTTGATGAACAAAGATCGCACTTCATTACCACGCCCAACCCCGAGATCATTCTCTTTGCCCATAAACATCGCGAATACCTCGAGATACTGAATAAAGCCGACCTTGCTTTGCCCGACGGTTTTGGCTTGTTGCTTGTTTCGCGACTCAAAGAACGCGTGAGCGGCACGGATATGGTGCCGGAGATCGTGAAGCTGGCGCGCGAAAAGCACTTAAAGATCGCGCTTATAGGCGGCTTGGATCAAACAACGATCGAAAAAGCGGCCGTTGCAATGCGCCGGTGGGGGAATGAGGTGGTTTACGCAAGCCACGGCGTGCCCAAAGAACAATGGGAAAACAAAGAATTTCATGATAGAATTATTAACGAGCTTTGCGCCGCGCGCCCCGAGATAATTTTCGTGGCGCTTGGGCACCCAAAACAAGAGCAATGGATTAACGAGCATCAAAACTCGCTTTCAACCGTTCGCTTATTCATGGGTTGCGGCGGGGCGCTT
>Ga0182010_10000504_pt1 | contig 22317 bp, 17 predicted proteins | sample 611E1MmetaG_FD_120488 | JGI IMG/M metagenome (GOLD analysis project Ga0182010, IMG submission 120488) | Permafrost microbial communities from Stordalen Mire, Sweden - 611E1M metaG | ecosystem: Environmental > Terrestrial > Soil > Wetlands > Permafrost | place: Sweden: Stordalen | collected... | reverse complement strand
TTGGACAACTTTGGTATGAGCGTGGGCCCAGAATCCTGCCTTCGCGCGCCGACGTTGAAGCCGGGCGTCACCTGCTCGCGGTCGTGGCTGCCAGCCCGGGCCCGGTTTGGGTGATGTCCTCCGGCTACTATCCGTATGCGGCGCGGAACGCGCCTGTCATGGCGCACGCGATGGGACTGGTGGACATCCTTCGGTCCAAGGACGGGCGGGTCACGCAGAAGCTCGAGCAGCATCTCGTGGATGTGATTCGGTCGAAGCGGTTCCGCACCATCGTGGTGGATCGCGCCTGGGGATTCCTGCCGTCGCCCATACCCGAGGAGATCCAAGCGCGGTACCGTTTGAAAGAGCGCATTTTCAGGCAGGACGATCGGGCGCTCTGGCCCAAGGTCGGCGCCGATGTGCGGCCCGACGAGCTCTGGACGCCGGCGGGTCCGTAGCGGCCCAACGATAGAAGTGGGTAGAGGTCCTGTCCAGCGACATCCTACGGGCTCCAGGCCGCCTGGATTCGAGCGAGGCCAGAGGCATTGGTCACGCTGATGGAGAGGTTCGTTCCTGTGCCGGTCACGTTGGCGATGGCATACGTGTTTCCAGTTTCGAGCCCTGCCCACCAGCAGCTTCCCATTCCGTAGTCCTTGATCTGGCCCGCAACGCCGACCAGGTAGGCCATGTTGACGTCGCCGTTGATGGCGCCGCTGTAGTCAACCCCTGTGCTCATAGGCGCGCCGCTCCATTCGGTGACGATGACCCGGCTGTAGTAGGAGCCGACCTTTGACTTGATGTAGTCTCGCCAGCCTTGGTCCGTCGTGGTGTTGGTCTTGGACGAGCTGGGATACGCGTGAAGCGACAGCAAGCAGCCGGCCAGCCGAGGATCGGCCCCTTGCTGATTCACATCGCTGTCATTGTAGTTTCCGGCCACGATCACTCGGTTCTTGGGAACAGTCGGGAACTTGGCCAGCCATTGCGCAGCGAAGTCAATAAACGCGGTTGGACTGTACGCCCAGGGTTCGTTCATGATGTCGAAGTAGACCAGATCGCTGGACAGGTAGGCGTCGATGACCGCCTGCCACATCGTGTAGAACACGTTCACGTCGGCTGGCTTCCCGCCGTTGTTTCCCGCCTGTCCCCAGTATGCCACGATGACCTGCATGTTCTTGCCTATGGCTGAATCGAAAATCCCTTTGTAGGCGGTCCACCAGGAAGGATTGGTCACAATCGTGGCTTCATTAATCGGAATGCGTATGGCGTTTGCTTTGAGGACGGTTTGAAATCCGGCCAGGATCGCGTCGGACTTGGCCTTGACTGTGGCATAGCTGTCCGAGGAGGACAGTCCGGACGGCTGAAGCACGCCGGCTTGGAAGTTGTCCCCCTTGTCGGCCCAGTTGAAGCAATGGAAACTTGCGACATCCCCCACCAGGCCACCATCGCCGTTGCTCGTCGCCCCGCCGGATGCTGTGCTTCCGCCTGTGCTGGTGGCGCCACCTTGGCTCACAGATCCGCTGCTGCTGCCCCCTGCCCTGCCCCCGCTGGACGTGCTGCCGCCGGTGGTCCCCGCATCGACCCCGGTGCTTCCCGACGTCCCCGCACTGGCCGTCCTTCCTCCGATTGCTATGGTGCCGCCGGTTGTTCCGGCATCGACCCCGGTGCTCCCCGATGTTCCCGCAAGGGTGCCGCCTGTCGTTCCCCCGGTTGTCGTGCCACCAGTGGTTCCCCCGGACACCGTGGTCCCACCTCTTGCGCTTGATCCACCGGAGGCCGACAAGCCTCCGGTAGCAGTTGAGCCACCGGTGACCGTTGAACCGCCGCTCGCCGTCTGGCCTCCTGCGCCGTCCGCCGCGGTTGAGCCACCGGCTGGTTGGATGCTTCCTCCCACAGTCCCCGACGTGGCCCCGGTTGCTGTGCTGCCGCCGGTCACGACCCTACCCCCAGCGCTCGTGGCACCGCCACCTCCTGCTGCGCTGCCATCGCTGGCCGGCGTACTGCTGGAAGAGCACGCACCCAGGACCAGACCTGTCACCGCCGTGACGCAAAGCGAACGCTGAGCAAATGAAGTCATTTCGAAATCTCCTTCTCCTGTATCGGCCGTGGCGGCAAGGCGTTGATGACAGCAGCGATTCTCGACGAGGTGAGCAATGCATGGCCCTGTGCGCCATGCGACTCCTGTCGCCTATTCAGTAGCGGGCGGGACAGTTTCAGCTCAAAAGGTCCGCTGAGCTACCGCAGAACCGCCACCCGCTCGCCGAAGATCTGCTCCAGCTTGGCTAGCAGCTCGTCGGCGGCGGCGACCTTGAAGTCGTCGCCCAAGTCGAGAACCGTCTCGCTCCGCTGGGGAATCTCCAGGCGCAAGCGGGCCCGGCATGGCCCGGGGAACTGGCGCAGCAGCGTGTGCAGCGTCGTCATCTGCTCATCCGTGACCAGGTCCGCATTCAGGCGAATCTCCATCAAGTTGCTCCGCTCCGCGCGAATCGAGGCCAGCGGCTTGGCATCCATGAAGCGCAGCCGCTCGCGCGCGCTCTCGCCTTCACCGAAGGGCGCATCGACTGTGCCCGTGATCAACAACGGCTCACCGCTGGCCAGCACCTCGCGATAGTCGTTGAGCTTGGCCGAGGCTACGTGAAACTCAATGGTGCCGAACTGATCTTCCAACTTGAAGAAGGCGTACTTGCCTGTGCCGCCCTTGATCACACGCTCCTGGTACTCCGCCACCACACCGCCCAGAATCACCTCGGCCCGCGGGCCCCGTTCGGTGCAATTGGCCGTGGTGGCGTTGGCAAAACGCTTGAGCTCGCCCGTGAAGCGGTCCAGTGGGTGACCGCTGATGTAGAAACCCAGGCTCTCCTTCTCGAACGCCAGCACCTGTTTGGGTGTCCATTCCTCACCCTCGCCAAACACATCCTCGCTAGGCGGCGCCGCCGCGGCCGTGCCGCCCCCGAAAAGTGCCAGCAACGACGTCTGCCCGGTTTCGCGCTCCCTCTGGGCCGCGGCCGCACTCTCCTGCGCCGCAGCCACCGCCGAGAACAGTTTGGCGCGGCTAACCTCCTTGCCAGACGCGATGCCGTCGAAAGCCCCGGCCTTGATCAGCGCCTCCAGCACCTTGCGGTTCACCTTGCGCGTATCCACGCGGTGGCAGAAGTCAGTGACCGACAAAAAGGCGCCGCCCGTGCTCCGCGCTTCGGTGATCATCTCGACCGCGCCCTCGCCCACGCCCTTGACCGCGGCCAAGCCAAAACGGATAGCCTTGCCCACCATGCGCTCGCTTCTCGGCGCGGCCTTTTTCTTCGCTTCGGCCGCCTTCTTCTTGCCCCGCTTGCGCGTCTCCTCTCCAGCCTTCTCCTCCTCAGGCACAACCGTGAAATCCGCGCCGGATTCATTGATGTCCGGGCGCAAAACGCTGATCCCCTGCGCGCGCGCCTCGGCGATGAACTTCACCACCTCGTCGGTCTTGTCCTTGCCGCAGGTGAGCAGGCCGGCGAAGAACTCCACCGGATAGTAGTACTTGAGGTACGCAGTCTGGTAAGTGAGCAGGCCATAGGCCGCCGAGTGGCTGCGGTTGAAACCGTAGCCGGCGAACTTCTCCATCAGGTCGAACACGCCCTCAGCAATTCGCGAATCGATATTCTTGGCCGCAGCGCCATTCAGGAAGTTGGCCTTTTCCTTGGCCATGGCTTCGGCCTTCTTCTTGCCCATAGCGCGGCGGAGCAGGTCGGCCTGGCCCAGCGAATAGCCCGCCATGGCCGACGAGATCTGCATGACTTGCTCCTGGTACACGATGACCCCGTAGGTGTCCCGCAGAATCGGTTCCAACACCGGGTGCGGAACCTCGACCTTCCTGCGGCCGTGCTTGCGCTCGACGAAATCATCCACCATTCCACCCTCGATGGGGCCCGGACGGTAGAGCGCACCCGCGGCGACGATGTCTTCGAAGCAGTCGGGTTTGAGCCTCTTGAGGAGGTCGCGAAACCCCGAGGATTCGAGCTGGAATACGCCGGTCACGTCAGCGGAAGAGATCATTCGGTACACCCCGGCGTCGTCCAGGGGAATGGCAGCCATGTCCAGCGGTGCTTCGCCTCGGGCTTTCCGGTCGGCGTTGGCCAGCTCGACGGCGGTCTGGATCACGGTCAGGGTCTTGAGGCCGAGAAAGTCGAACTTGACCAGCCCCACCTTGGCCACGTCGTTCATGTCGAACTGGGTGGCGATCACGCCCTCCTCAGGCCGGAAGCAAGGCACGTACTCCCACAAGGGCTTCTCTCCGATCACGACGCCCGCCGCGTGGATGCCGGCGTGGCGGTTTAGCCCCTCCAGCTTCATCGCAATATCTAGCAGTTCGCGGTGCTCCCCCTCATAGAGCGCCTTGAGGCGCGGTTCTTTTTCGATAGCCTCCTTGATAGGCGGGGACTTGCCTTGCACCGGCTCGGGAATCAGGGTGGCCACCCGGTTCTGTTCGGAAACCGGCAAGCCCATGGCCCGGCCCACGTCGCGGATGCAGCTTCGCGCCTTCATCTGGTGCATCGTCACGATCTGGCCCACGTTGTTCTTGCCGTATTTCGCCGTGACGTAGGCGATCACCTCGTCGCGCCGGTTCATGCAGAAATCGATGTCGAAGTCCGGCATGGACACGCGTTCCGGGTTGAGAAAGCGCTCGAACAGCAGCTTGTTGGCGATAGGATCGATGTCGGTGATGCACGACGCGTACGCCACCAGTGAGCCAGCGCCTGAGCCGCGGCCCGGCCCGACCGGAATTCCGTTCTGCTTGGCGAACCGGATGAAGTCCCAGACAATGAGGAAATAGCCAGAGAAACCCATCGTCTGGATGACGCCCAGCTCGAGCGCCAGGCGGGCACGGTATTGATCGGGGTCCGCCTTCTGGCCACGGGCGTGCAACGCCTGCAGGCGAGCCTCCAGCCCCTGGCGGGCTAGCTCCGCCAGGTAGCTTTCGGCGTCGTAACCCTCGGGGACCTGGAAGCGCGGCAGGTGCGTCTGGCCGAGGTCAAAGGTCACGTTGCATGCTTCGGCGATGCGGGCCGCATTCTCAAGCGCCTGCGGCACGTCGCGAAAGTGCATCGCCATCTCCGAGGCCGACTTCAGGTAGTAGGCGTCGGTTTCGTGGTGCAACCGCTTCTCGTCGTTGAGCGTGCGCCCCTGCTCTACGCACATCAGGATCTCCTGGGCGCGCGCATCTTGACGGTCCAGGTAGTGACAGTCATTGGTGGCCACCAAGGGAATTCCCGTGCGCGCCGACATCGTGATGAGCTCGGCGTTAACCTTCTCTTGCTCGGGCAAGCCGTTGGACTGGATCTCCAGGAAGAAGTTCCCCTTGCCCAGGATGTCTTCGTACTCGCGCGCCACGATCTCGGCGGCGCCCGGCCCCGCGCGCAGAATGGTCTGCGCCACTTCGCCGCCCAGGCATGCGGACATACCGATCAGCCCCTCGCGGTGCTCGCGCAGGAGCTTCTTGTCGATGCGCGGGTTGTAGTAGAAGCCTTCCAGGAAGGCCATCGAGTTGAGGTACGCGAGGTTCTTCCAACCGAGGTTGTCCTTGGCCAGCAAGACCAAGTGGTGGCTCTTGCGCTCGGTCTTCGCCAGCCGATCCGACGCCACGTAGGTCTCGCAGCCCAGGATGGGCTTCACCCCTTGCTCTCTTGCCTTCTCGTAGAACTGCAGGGCTCCGAACAGATTGCCGTGGTCGGTCATGGCCACCTGCTTCATCCCCAGAGAAAGCAACCGGGGAAACAGCTCGTCCAGGCGTATGGCGCCGTCCAGCAAGCTGTATTGCGTGTGCAGGTGGAGATGCGCGAACTCGGCCATTTTTCCTCGCCCCGGTCTACTCGCCTTGGGCAGCAAGATCAACGCCGCCAAGCTGTGCTAGCCTTGCTGTTCGGTCGCACCCGATGGGCCATCTTGCATGTCTTCCTTCTGGCGGGCGCTGGGCGCTGGCGGGCGCTCTGCTCGTGGCATGCTCCAATCGCTCTCTTCTGCCCTTGCCGGACGCGGCCACCATGGAGGTGGCCTCCATCGGGGCCAGCTCTGACACGATGGCCATCCCGCCTTTCGGGAGTGGGCTGCTCGTGTTCTACGCGCTCGGGCCACAAGGGGAAGCCGTGCCGGGGGCGGTCATGCATTTCTCCATCGTGGACGAGGCCGACACACCCGGCTCCGGGGGGGCGCAGCTTTCGTTCTCCAGTGCCCTCACCGACGGCGATGGCGCGGTTGCGCTGCAGGTCATTGCCGGCCAGGGAGCAAGCGGGCAGAAGCTGGAATTCAAAGTGGAAGCCTCGACAGGGGAGGTCCTTCTGCCTATTCCGATCTTCGTAACGACCAGTCCGCTTGCCACGGTGGAGATCACGCCCGTCTTTCCTGACCAATCGCCCAGTGACAACGACCTGGTCAGCAAGACGTATATCTACTTTTACGACAGCGCATCATGCGCGAGCGTTTCGCGGGCGCATCCCGTCCCTCCCCTACGACAAGTGCCGTCGTTGTCTCGCGACGACCCAACGGCAACCTTCACCAGCGTTGCAACCGTCGGCGTCCACGCCGTGCTGGGGCTGGCCGTGGACGCCCACGAAGGGGTCGTGGCTGAGGGATGCATGGACCTCTTTGGCGCCAGCCTGTCTGCCGACCAGCCTATGCGAGTTCTGCTGCCTCTCACGCGGCTCTACCCTTCACCTGTGGGAAGCTTCCGAGCCGTGTCCCAGTTTTCCTTTGCGGCGCCGCTGCTAGGAACCGTGTCCGCCCAGAACATATGGAAGGAATTGTCCGACGACGCCTGCGACCCGGCGCGGCTGTGGCTCGACTGCACCATCGACGCTCTCAGTGGCACCAGTGCGGAGGATCCACTTGACTGCCAGCCGGTCGCCGGGGGCGAAGGGGACCTGGGCGCGAGCTTGGCCGCCCTGAGGGCACCGCCCGATGCATCCACGCCCTGTGCAAGTCATTTCGATGCAAATGGAAACCCAACCCTGGACGCGAAGGTCTACGCCCTGTTTCCCACCGGCTCTCTTGACGCTTTCCAACTGACGACGCTGCCGGATGAGCTGGGCAACGCTTTGACCAGCCTCACGGTCAATTCGACACTCACGGTGACCGCGACCGACTCCAAGAATGCGTTCAACATCGAACATGACCTCACCGCCCTTGCGCTCCCGAACGCCGCCCTCCATCATCCGTTGATCGCCATGACGGCTTTGGCGGCTCCGGTGAGCCGAGACGCATTCGTGTCCGGCGAGTCCGAGGCAGGTAAACTCGTGATCAGCCCTCACAGTTTCACGCTGGAACTAGGATCGGCCGCCCGTTTTACTTTCGCCGCATCCAGCTTGGCACCCCGCTTGTCCAGCCTCGCACCCGGTTCGGATGTTGCGGACGTCGGTGTCTTCATTGAGGCTCTGCTGAAGTCGGCGACGCGCAGCCAGGACGGGACGATGTTGCGAGGCTGTGATGCTCTGGACTCGCTCCTGTGCGCGGAAGTACAACAGGCGCCCGGCTGCGTGAGCGCGGCCTGCCTGTCGGGCCTGCAAGCCCTCATCCAGCGGCTGGACGCAAGCTTCTCTGCGCTGGACGGGCGAGACCTCGACTTCTTCTTGTCCGGCTCAGCCCCGATTGTCGACCGCGATGGCGACGGCCAAGCGGATGCGTTGGGCAGCAAGGCCCCTTCATCGTCGTCCCCCTCGCCAGGACTGGGCCTGTGGTCGGCCACCTTCAAGAGCCGCACCGGAACCACCGACGTCCTAGGCTGCCCCTGGACGGCGGACCGGGAGGACGCTCCCATCCGATGACTGGCGCCGATTCTGTCGACATGCAACAACGCCATTTGGCAGCGCTCCATGACACGGGTTGGTTCAGGCGGCACGTCCGAATCGCAAGATGCGGGTCTGCGCCAGATTCAGGTATAATGGCGGCCGGTGTCCGGCGCACCGGAAGCACCAGGAAGAATCTCGAGGCAGGCCGGCCCAACCCATTCTGAGCTTCGGTAAGAGCCATGAAACACTCGCGCGTTTGCCTCTCCCTCGCGTCTTCACTGTCCCTCTTGCTGTGCGGACTGACGCTCCTTGGCCCCTCGGCTGTCTACGCGGCCGAGTGCCCGGCCACCTCGCCAGATCGGACGGAAGAGCGCCGGGCCTTGGCCAAGGAGTGGTTCGCTCGGGCCGAGGCGGCTGAAAACGCCAACGACGACGCCGAGGCCGTGCGTGCCTACGCCTGCTCCATGAAGATGGTCGCCCACGCCTTCACCGCGTTCAATCTCGGGCGGGTTGCGGAGCGTTCGGGCGATCTTGAACTGGCCCTAAAGTCGTACAAAGCCTATCTGACCTTGAAGCCTGATGCTGCCGACAAGGACGAGGTGCAGACCAAGATCACGGACCTGCAAGCGAAGATCAAGAATGTCAAAGAAGACATCATCGGGTCAGAATCGGCGGCTGCGGAAAGTACCTCGGCCGAGGAGAAGTCGGAAGTGCCCGTGCCATCACCCAAGGAAAAGCCGGAAAAACCGATCCCTATCGAGCCGCCGCCTTTCGTGGCTGAACACGCAAGTGGAGGGGGCCTCGGCCGCGTCCTGGTGTGGGTGGTCGGAGGCGTGGGCGTCGCGGCCCTGGCCACGGGCATTATCACGAACATCATTGCTCGCAACGACATGAGCACCTGCAACAGCCAAGCCGCCGACGGCAACCTGGCGACGGCGAAGTCCGCTTGCGACAGTGCCAAGCCGGCCGCGTACACCTCCTACGCCATGTTCGGGGTCGCTGGCGCGGCTGCCGTTGTCGAGGGCGTGCTCGTCTATCGAATCTGGTCCAGCGGCGCTGCCAGCTCGGGCGACACGTCAGTGAGTCTGGGCTGGTTGCCTGGCGGCTTGAGCTTGAGCGCCCGCGGGCGCTTCTGATCGGTCGAGCGTTGCAGTCGCAGCTCGGCGCTCTCATCCCTGGGTCGACGGTACCGTTCGTCGAACGAGAACGCCTGCTCGCACACGCGCGCGCCCTGATGGGCGTGACCCTGGCCGAGCTGGCCGATGGTCTGGGCTTGCCTGTGCCCGCGGGCCGCGTGCGGACCAAGGGCTGGTCGGGACAAATCATCGAGCGCGAGCTGGGGGCGGGCGATGGTCCCGGTCGCGGTCAGGACTTCGCGGCGCTGAATATCGAGCTCAAGACCGTGCCGGTGGACCGCGACCTGGTCCCGCGCGAGTCAACCGCCGTGTGCCAGATCGATCCCATCGTCATCGCTGGCGAATCCTGGGAGACCAGCTACCTGCGCCAGAAGCTGAGCCAAGTGCTGTGGGTGGCACTGGAAATTCCTCGCGGCGCGACTTCGGTCGGCGATCGCCGGGTCGTCGCGGTCAGGTTGTGGACGCCCTCGCCTGACGAGCAAGCCCTGCTCCGGGCGGATTTCGAGGTATTCGTGCGCGTCTACTTCCGGCGCGGCCTGGGCGATGCGATTTCGGGCCACCAAGGACAAGTCCTGCAGGTGCGCCCCAAAGGGCGCAACGCCGCCGACCGGCGCCGGGCTTTTGGCCCCGCCGGCGAGTCCACCGAGATCGGCAAGTGCGGCTTCTATCTGCGCCCCGCTTTTGTGGCGCGCATCCTGCGCAGCAATTGACGCTCGCGTGGCCGGGCCGACGGACGTATGCTCGGCCGCGTCGAGTCTGAAAGCCCCCCACGGAGTGCAATCATGAAAGACAAAGTCTTCATCTTCGACACTACCCTGCGCGACGGCGAGCAAGCCCTGCCCGCCAGCCTGTCGGTCCAGCAGAAGATCCGCATTGCGCGGCAGCTCGCCACTTTGCAGGTGGACGTGATCGAGGCTGGCTTCCCCATCTCGTCGCCGGGTGACTTCGAATCGGTCGAAACCATAGCCCGCGAGATCAAAGGGCCGGTCATCTGCGGCTTGGCGCGCGCTGTGGAAAAAGACATCCTGGTTTGCGCCAAGGCGGTCAAGCCCGCCGAACGGCCCCGCATCCATACCTTCATTGGCACCTCGACCATCCACCGGGAAAAGAAGCTGCGCCGCACGCCGGACGAGATCCTGGCTCTGGTCACCCAAAGCGTGAAGCTGGCGCGCAGCAAGTGCGACGACGTGCAGTTCTCGGCTGAGGACGCGGGCCGCACGGAACCGGAATTCCTGTGCCAGGTGGTGGAAACCGCCATCAAGAGCGGCGCCAGCACCATCAACATTCCCGACACCGTCGGCTACACCACGCCGGAAATTTTCGCGGCGATCATCGACAACCTGATGAACAACGTGCCCAACGTCGACAAGGCCATCATCGCGGTCCACTGCCACAACGATCTGGGTCTGGCCACGGCCAACTCCATCACCGCGGTCAAACACGGGGCGCGCCAGGTGGAATGCACCATCAACGGCATCGGCGAGCGCGCCGGCAACGCGGCCCTGGAAGAGGTCGTGATGATCATGAAGGTGCGCAAGGATTACCTGAATGTGACGTGCAATGTGGCCACCGCCGAGATCATGCGCACCAGCCGCCTGGTACGCGATCTCTGCGGCATGCCAGTCCAACCCAACAAGGCGGTGGTGGGCAGCAACGCGTTTGCCCACTCGTCGGGAATCCATCAGGACGGGGTGCTCAAGGCCAAGCAGACCTACGAGATCATGACCCCGCAGTCCATCGGGCTGAAGGAAAACAAGATGAACCTGACCAGCCGATCGGGCAGCCATATGGTGAGAAACCGGTTGGAAAGCCTGGGCTACGCCGAGAAGGACATCGACCTCGAGATTTTCTATCCGCGCTTCAAGGCCCTGGCCGACAAGAAGGGCACCATCTTCGACGATGATCTGGTGGCCTTGATGGAGGCGGCCAACGTCGAGGAAATGGCCGACGCCTACAAGCTCGAGTACCTCAACGTCACCGGCGGCCGCGGCGTCATCCCCACCGCCACGGTTCGCATCGTGTGCGAAGGCAAGGCGTCCCAGGAGGCATCGAGCGGCGATGGCGTGGTCGACGCGACCACCAAGGCCATCGACCGCATCGTGGGCTTCGACATCACCGTGCGCGATTTTCACCTAGATTCCATCAGCGCGGGTCAAGAGGCACAGGGCCGCGTGAAGATCGTGGCGGTCGCGCCCGAAGGCACCTTCGCCGGCGTGGGGACCAGCACCGACATCGTCGAGGCGTCGGCCTTGGCCTACATGGACGTGGTCAACAAGATCTACCGCATGCGCAAGTTCGCCCCGCGCTTGCGCAGCCGGCTGTCCGGTCCGACGGTATCTCTCTAGCCCGAACTGTTCACAACGAATCCCACCAACTGTCCGGTCGCACGGCCGGAACGGCGGAAGGAATAGAAGCGGCCAGCCGGGTCGCAGTGGGTGCAGTCCGAACTGACGTCGATGTGCTCGGGCAGGACGCCGGCCGCCTGGAGCTGCTGGCGCAGACACTCGCGCAGATCGATGCGCGGCTGAAAACCCGCGGTGTCCAACACGACGCCCGCCGCGCGTGCGCCGGGCCAGGCTGCTTCGAAAGCGGCCACGACTTCGGGCCCCACGTCGAAGCAGCAGGGACCAAGGCAAGGACCAAGCACGACCCGCAGGTCGCCGGGACGGCAGCCAAACGTCCCGACCAGGGCGTCCACACCTGCTGTCGCCACACCAGCCGCGGTCCCGCGCCAGCCGGCGTGCAGCGCCGCACAGGCTCCAGTGCGCGGATCGGCGATCAGAACGGGCACGCAGTCGGCCACGTGAACCGACAAGCCAAGGCCGGCCCCATCGCTGCACAGCCCGTCGGCCTGTTCGCCCTTCACCGCCTCGGAATCGTCGCCGGCCACGACGCGCACCACCCGCGTCCCGTGCACCTGCGAAACCGCGTACATCGCGCGCGCCCCCGAGATGGCCAAGAGGCGGCGCCGGTTCTCGGCCACGTTTTCGGGCGTATCGCCCCACTTGCTGCTCAGGTTCAGGCTCTGGTAGGGCGTCGCGCTGACCCCGCCGGCGCGCATGCTGAAGCCGTGCCGAAACGGCGCCGGGATTGTGGCCGATACCAGCAACGGAACGGACACAGCGCCATCAACAGAAAAGTCCCTGGTCTCCATATCAACCTCCCTTCGGGGATAGAGTCTGAGCACGTGCGTTTGCTTTAGCTCGGTCATCAGCCACCAGAACACGCAGACTGTCCAGCGCTGCCGCGAAGTCAGCGGGCGGATCCGATTGGAACTCCAGCCACGCGCCAGTCCTAGGATGGACAAAGCCCAGCACGCGCGCGTGCAGCGCCTGCCGGCCCAGGGTTTGCGCAATCTTCCGCACGGCGGCGTCGCGTGGCGATCGGCCGTACGTGGTGTCGCCCAAGATGGGGCAGCCGAGTGCTGCAAGGTGCACCCGCACCTGGTGGGTGCGCCCTGTTTCCAACTCGGCCTGCAGAAGCGCGGCCCGGCCCAGATCCTCAACCAGCCGCCAGTTGGTGATGGCGCGCCGACCGGTCTTGACCCGCGTGCTGAAGCGCTTGCGGTCGTGTGGATCGCGACCGTGCAGGGTATCGATCGTGCCCGCCGCCCGCGGCGGCCGGCCCACCACCAGCGCATCGTACACGCGCCTGACCCGATGGATCGCAAAGTCGGCGCCTAGCGCGGCCATGGTCGCATCATCCTTGGCCACCACCAACAGGCCCGAGGTGTCCTTGTCCAGGCGGTGCACAATCCCGGGACGCAGCTCGCCGCCAATCCCCCGCAGGTCCCGGCAATGGGCGAGCAGGGCGTTCACCAGGGTTCCGTCCTCGTGCCCGGCGGCGGGATGAACCACCAGCCCCGGCGGCTTGTCGAGCACCACCAGCGACCCGTCCTCGTACACGACGTGCAAAGGGATGTCCTGGGCGCGCAGCTCCCTGCTCGGCCGCGCCGCCGGCTTCGTCCACGCAATGACTTCGCCAGCCCGCACTTTGCGCGAAGGCGCTGCCATTTGCCCGTTGACCGTGACCGCCCCCTCGGACACCTGGCGTGTGAGCTGGGTGCGGGAAACCTGGGGGAATTCAGCCACCAGCACCAAGTCCAGCCGCCGTCCGGCCGCGGTGGGTGAAACCACGAAGGTGTGCTGTCGTGAACTAACGGGCAGGCCAGTACTCACCAGATTTTCGACTTGATATTCTGCCCGCGCTGCTTGAGCAGGATGTCCACCAGCGCACGGTCAAAGACATTGGTGGCTGCGATCTCGGGCGTGACACGTGACTTGAAGTGGGCGCGGCCCTCTTCGATCTCATCCATCATCAGGTCGAAGAGCGTGTCGTCCACAATGCCCTGAGCCAGCTTGGCCTCGTTATACATCGCCAGGTCCGAGGCGATGGCCCGCGCAAACTGACGCGCGCGGTCAGCCTTTTCGATCAAAGTAGGCATAGCCCAAAGTTAGCCGATTTTCGGGCAGCGCGCGAATCAGGTTTGCCGCGATGGGATCTCGTCAATAGACTGGCCTTGGCAATGTCCCCGCTCACAACACGATTTGTGAACCTCGCGCCCTGTCTTGCGGCTGCCTGCGCCGCGTGGCTGATCCTGGCCGGCGCCACCGCCCGGGCCGCGGACGACGCCTACGAGGTCAAGCCGAACCACGTCAAGGCCACCCTGGGCGAAAAAGCTAGCGCCAGTGTGGCCATCGCAACCAAGAAAGGCTGGCACCTCAATGCCGAGGCGCCGCTCACCCTAAAGCTGACACCCGATCCGGGGATCACCGTCGAGAAGACGCGCCTTGTCCGGGCTGACCTAGCAGTCAGCGCCGATTCCACCGCCCGTTTCGATGTGGCCTTGGTCTCCGCCAAGCTCGGGCATGGCGACGTGCAAGCCGAGGCCGGCTTCGTCATCTGCCAAGAAACTATCTGCCGCCCGATCAAGGAGAAGGTGGTCATCGGCGTCGACGCGATCCCGCCCGGCACGTCTGCGAAGGAGCCGGCGAAATCCCGCAAGAAGTGAGTCCCAGGAATGGCTCGTCGGCGAGCCTATCGGAACGACTCCCGCAGGATTCGTTCCACGCGTGAAGACAGGCCTGGGGTCACGCTTCCCACGACCACGGCGGCCATGCGCTCCGGCTGCAACACGCGGCGGGCCACCTGGCGGATCTGCTTCGCACTAACAGCCGCCATGCGGCGGTAGCGTTCGGCCGGGCTGCGCGGGCGCGAGAAGAACAGCGCCGTACCCCCAAACCAGCTACAAAGACCCTCTAGGTCGTCGAACCCGGCCTCCACGTCGCGCGCGTAGCGACGCTTGGCCTTGGCCAGCTCTTCCTCCGACACGAGCGTCGTGCGCAGGTCGGACAGAAGGGCCATGATCTCGCTCGCCAACTGGGGCAGCTTGTCGGGCAGACAGGCAGAGTCAATCTCGAACAACGACGTGTCATAAAGAGGATCCAGGGCGGCGCTGACGTGGTACGCGAGGCCCTTCTGGTCGCAGACACGGTAGTGCAAGCGCGTCGACATCCCATCATCCAGCACTCGCAGCAAAGCCACCAGCGCGGCGGAGCCCGGATCGCGGTCGGCCAGCGCGTGAAACAGGATCTGGATCTCGGCCTGTGCCGAATCGGTGGGCACCCTCCGGAAGCGTGGTCCGTTCACACGCGCGGGCGGCGACGAAGGCTGGCACCGTCGCCCGGAAGGCAAAGGGCCAAAGGCCCGCCTGACCTGCGCCAGCACAGCCGCTGGCCGTATTGGCCCGGCCACGCACAGGACCATGTTGCGCGCGCCATACAGTCGCCGGAAATGCCGAACCACGTCGGCACGAGAGAAACGCCTGATGTTGCTCTCGGGCCCGGCAATCGGGAAGCCCAAGGGATGACCCGACCAAAGGGCCTCGCGCGCCAGATCGTCGGTGTTGATGTGACGACCCCGTTCGTCGAAATCGTCGAGAATCTCCTCGAGCACGATGGCGCGTTCGAGATCCAGATCGGAAAAGCATGGCGCGAGAAAGAGGTCACCGAGAATGTCGAGAGCGCTGCCGAGGTCGCGTGGGTGCAGGGCTACCTGATAAAGGGAGTAGTCGCGGCCCGTCTCCCCGATTAGCATCCCGCAGCGGTCCTCGATGGCGCGGTTGAGCGCGAATGAGTTGGGGTATTGCGCGCAGCCGCGAAACAGCATGTGTTCCACGAAGTGCGAAAGCCCATTCGTGGTCGCCCCCTCATAGCGAGAGCCGGCCCGCACGTAGAGAGCCACGACCGCCCCGTGCAGGTGGGGCGCCTCGATGGTGCACACGCGCAAGCCGTTGGCGAGACGATGGTGGGACACGCGCCCGGGGAAGGTGAGGAGGTCGGCAAAGGGACGCCTCCGGCGCGGATCGGGGTGGGGCAAGGTGGTCAGGATAGCGCGGGATTGTAGCGAAAAATCGGCTAGAAGCACGCTGGATGAAAGGCCCAGACTCGACTATCCGCCTGGTGGTCAACGCGGACGGATTCGGTGTGGGCGCCGCGATCACGCGCGGGACTCTGCGCGCCCACCGCGAAGGCATCGTCACCAGCACCTCGGTTATCGGCAACTGCGCCGACCCCGGCGCCATCCGGGTGCAGCTTGCCTCTGCCCCGGCCCTGGGGGTCGGCGTCCACCTGACCCTCACCGGCGGCGTTCCGGTTGCGCGGCCCTCTGCCATCCGCTCTCTCTTGGGCCCCGATGAGCATTTCCCCACCGAGGTGCGAGAGGTCTTTCTGTCCTGGGCCAAGGCGGCCCCGCGCGCCGACGAGATCGAGCACGAGTTTGACGCCCAGGCGGCGCGCCTGCGCGATGCGGGCCTGGTCATCGACCACCTTGACACCTGTCACCACGTGGGATTTCTGCCCGTGGTGGGACGCGCCGTCGAGGCGGTTGCGCGCCGTCACGGCATCGCCGGCGTACGGACGGCGGTGGAACGTCCGACCCTGGCATGGTTCACGGAGATCCGGCGCAGCCTGACCACCGCTGCCCTTTGCAGCCTGGCCTGGTTCAACCGGCGGCAGATGGGCATCCTACGCCACGGGCCAAGAACCTGGGGCTATTTCGAAGCCGGGCGACTAGACGAGATCCGAATCTTGGAGATCCTGGGCAGGCTGGGCCCTGGCATCCATGAGCTCATCTGCGCGCCTCGGGAGAGTGAGGACCATTGCGCGGAGCTGACGGCGCTGCGCTCACCGCGGGTGCGCGAGGGACTCGTGCGGCGGGGCATTGACCTGTGTCGTTGGGCCGATTTGTTCTAGACACCCTTCCTGGAAATCCGTAGTGAGTTCAGCTTGCCGGTTCCGAGGCCGGGACCGGTAGCCGGATCCGAATCCGGGACCGGCTGCCAGATCCGGCTCCGGCCACCGGCTCCGGACGCCGTCAACCCGGCCGACCAACCAGCTACGAACCTACAAGAGGCGGCGCTAGCCGCGAGTTTCTCGCGTAAGGATCTCGCGTCCAAGCCGCGGGAAACGCATAATCAAGCTTTCTTCCAGCCATGAACGATCTCCGCTCGACCCAGCAGTACTACGATCGCTTCGCCACGACCTACGAACGCGAGCGCCACCGGGGCTACCACCGCCTGATCGACGACTTGGAGCTCGAGCTGGTGCGCCGGTACGGCGCCGGGCTCGATGTTCTCGAAGCAGGCTGCGGCACCGGCCTGCTGCTGGCCGAAACTGCTCGTGTGGCTCGCTCGTGCATGGGGCTCGATCTGTCCCGCAGCATGCTGGGGCTGGCCCAGCATCGCGGCCTTGCGGTGGTGCAAGGATCGCTGACCGCGCTGCCCTTGCCCGACCGGTCAGTGGATCTGGTCTACAGCATGAAGGTGCTGGCGCATGTGCCGCCCATCCACCATGCCCTCCACGAGCTGGCCCGGGTGGTCCGTCCCGGCGGCCACCTGCTGCTGGAATTCTACAACCCGATCTCCCTGCGTTACCTGGCCAAGCTGATGGGTGGGGCCGCGCCCATCGCCGAGGGGACCACCGACCGCGACGTCTACACCCGCTATGACACGCTGAAAAGCGCGCGCCGCTATTTGCCCGACAGCGTGGAGTTCATCGGCGTGCGTGGCGTGCGTGTGGTCACCCCGGTGTCGCAGGTTTTTCGCATTCCCGCGCTGGCTGCGCTGTTCGAACGAGCCGAACGCGCGGTCTGCGATTGGCCTGGCTTGCGCGGCTTGGGAGGTTTTCTCATCCTTATCGCACGCAAGAAGAACTGAGCCCATGACCCAACCCACGGGTGACATCCTGATCGTCGACGACGAGCGCTCCATGCGCGAATTCCTGGCCATCCATCTGCGTCGCGCCGGGTATCGGGTGGAAGCGGCACCCGGTGGAAGCGAAGCCCTGGCAGCGATGAAGGGACGCGAGTTCGACGTGGTGATCACCGACCTGCGCATGCCGGATGTCGACGGCATGGTGGTTCTCGAGCAGGCGAAGCAGCTTCATCCCGACACGCAGGTCATCGTAGTCACCGCCTTTGCCACCACCGAGACGGCGATTGCGGCCATGAAGGCGGGCGCCTACGACTACCTGACCAAGCCCTTCAAGATCGACGAGGTCAGCCTGGTGGTGGATCGCGCCCTCGAGCGCCGCACCCTGGCCCGCGAAAACCTGGCCCTGCGCGATGAGATCAAGGGCCGCTACAAGCTTGACCGGCTGCTGGGCAAATCGCCCCCGATGCAGCGGGTCTTCGACACCCTGAGAAAGACCGGGCCCGGGCGCGCCAGCGTGCTGCTCATCGGCGAATCCGGCACCGGCAAGGAGCTGGCGGCCCATGCCTTGCACGAGCTGTCTCAACGCGCGGATCGGCCCTTCGTGGCGGTGAACTGCGGGGCCATCCCCGAAACCCTGCTCGAGTCTGAGCTGTTCGGGCATGTGAAGGGCTCGTTCACCGGCGCGTACGCCGACAAGCAAGGCCTGTTCGAGGCAGCCCATAGCGGAACCCTGCTCCTCGACGAAGTGGCGGAGCTGCCGGTGGCCATGCAAGTCAAGCTGCTGCGCGTGCTGCAGGAACGCAAGGTCAAGCCGGTGGGCGGCGTGCTGGAACGGGAAGTCGACGTGCGCATTGTGGCCGCGACCAACCGTGACCTGGAAACCGAGGTGGAGAAGGGAACTTTCCGACAAGATCTCTTCTATCGACTGGACGTCATCCGGATCCGCCTGCCTCCCTTGCGCGAGCGGCGCGAGGACCTGCCCTTGCTGGTCGACCACTTCCTGCGCAAGTTCTCCGCCGAGCACGGGCGCAAAGTGGCGGGCGTCGAACCCGAGGCCATGCAGGCGCTCATGGCCTACCATTTTCCGGGCAACGTGCGCGAGCTGGAGAATCTCATCGAACGGGCCGTGATCCTGACCACCGGCGATCGCCTAACACGCGACGCGTTCCCAACGCTGGGTAACCTGTCTGTCGCAGCCCCCAGTCTGACCGGCGTCCCCTTCGTGCCCGAGAGCGGGCTCGATCTCGAACGTGTGGTGGAGGACTTCGAGCGCAGCATCCTCATCAGCGCGCTCGAGCGGACCGGCGGCAACCGCACCGAAGCCGCGCGTCTGCTCGGCGTGTCGTTCCGATCGCTGCGCTACCGTCTGTCCAAGCTGGGCATCACCGGAGCCGATCTCGGTGGTGACACAATTGACAAGACCCCGCCCCCTGTGGACACCTGACGTCTCGCGATGCCGCGTGCGACCGCCCACCCAGCCTCGACCAACCGCCGGCCCGGCCCGATGCTCGCGATCGCCTTGTTGCTGCTGGGGCTCTCGACCGTCGCCCTGCTCTGCCAGTCCCGGGCCAATGCCCTGCATGACCGCTGGCCACCCGAAGCGGACACGTTCTACTTACCACCATCAAAGATCCTCAAACTGGCCAGCCTCGGCCACAGCGAGCTGGCGGCAGACCTGATCCACTCCCGAGCCAACGTCTACTTTGGTACCCAGCTTCACGCGCGCCTACCTACCAAGTGGCTGGCCGCTTACCTGCACGCAGCCATCGACCTCGATCCCCAGTTCCGCCGGCTCTATCTGAGTGGGGCCGCCATGCTCATCTACAACGGCCAACGCATCGTCCCCGACATGGTCCTGGCCGCCAATTCGGTCCTCGAGCGCGGCCGACAGGCCTTCCCTTTCGACTGGGAGTTCCCTTTCCAGCTCGGATTCAATCTCCTTTATGAGCTGCCCAGTGATGCGAGTCCGGACGATCCCCGCACTCCAGGCTGGCGACAGCAGGGCGTCGAAATTCTGCGTCAGACTGCGCTCTTCGAAGGCGTGCCTTACTTCATCCCCAACCTGGTGGCCCGCATGCTGACCAAGCAAGGAAGCCAGGATCTGGCCGTTCGCCATCTCGAGCAGGCCTACGCCGTGGCCACCAGCGAGGAAGCGCGCACACAGATCCGCTACAAGCTCGCTCAGCTTCGAGGCCACCAAGCTGCCGAAGACCTCGCGGAGAAGCAACGCAATTTCCAATCCCTGATCGAAAGCCGCTATCCTGACTTCCCCGAGGCGTTCTCCCTTGTCATCGGGCCGAGAATAACGTCGAACGGGGTCTTGGCGGCACCGTTCCAGTCCACCCCCCACCGCCAACAAGCCACACCATGAAGTTCCGCGTCCCGCTCTCGGACGCGCTGGTGCCCAACAGCGAGTTCGATCCCCTGCCCTACTACTACCGGCCCGTGATCGGTCGTATCTACCGCCATCGCCTGCGGATGGGTCTCCGCCTCGTCCCCGACCGGGGCCGGCGCGTGCTCGAGATCGGCGTCGGCAGTGGAATCCTAGTTCCTAGCCTGACAGCCGGCTTCCCCGAGTATGTCGGCACGGATCTGCTGCTGGCTCGCGGGCTTGAGTCGCTGGTCACACCCGGCTGCCGCGCCACCTTTCAGGTGGCGGATCTTCTCGATCCCAACGCTGTTCCCGCCGGCTCCTTCGACGTGGTGGTGTGCCTGTCGGTGCTGGAGCATATCGCCGATCCCGAGGCGGCCGCCCGCTGTCTGGCGCGCGCCCTGGCCCCTGGCGGCACGTTGGTGGCGGGCTACCCCATGGTGAATCGCTTCATGGCCGCATGCTTTCGCATGCTCGGGTTCGGGCGCATCGAAGAGCACCACGTGACCGCCCCGGCCCAGATCACAGCCGCCCTCGGCCGCCGGTTGTGGCGCGTGGGCCGCATCAGCCTGCCGATGTTCGCGCCACAGTCGCTTTCACTGTACGAGTGTACGTCGTGGACGAATCGCTAAATCCGTTCGATCACGGCGAGCAGGCGAAACCCAATCAGGCGATACGCCACAGCCGGCAAGCGATCCTCCAGCGCCAGCAGCACGCGCCAGAGTCTGACCGGTAGGAAGGGCCGGTGCGAAAAACCGCCAGTGGCCGGATAGCTCAGTCCAGCCAGGCGCTCGAAGCGCACCATCTTCAGCATGGGGAAAAGCCGTTCCAGTTCCCGCCGCCCCTCTCTTCGGCAAAGCAAAGTGGAGATGGCCTGGTTGGACGCAAAGGGATCTTTGTCAAAGACGCCATGCTCCGCCAGAGGCTGCACACCCATGTCGACCGGCTCCGGGTGAAAAAGTCGGTAGACGACAGAAGACAGCGGGCTGATGTATGGCTCGCACAGTACGATCCGGCCGCCCGGTCGCAGGACGCGCCCGGCTTCCTGGAAAAACTTCGCCGGCGCCGCCAGGTGGTGAAGGACATCGAAGAGCACCAGGGCGCCGACCGACCTATCCGCGAACAGCAGGTTGTCGGCCGCCAAGCAGCGGTCGTGCCAGGGCGCCTTCACGATGTCGCTTAGTTCCAGGTCCGGGATGAATTCTCGCGCGAAGCCCGGGCCGGATCCGATTTCCATCCAAGGCCCCAAGTCGTGCGTCGGCAACGCCTCACGAATCCGCGCGTACCAGCGCCCGTGGAGCACGCGCAAGGGCTCGTTCGATCGCCAGGCTTGTCGGAGTGCCTCGAAGCGCGCCAGCACCCTTTCGCAGACCTCGGGCGACAGCTCCACGGCCGCGCGTTCAGACATACTTGAGCTTGCTGGCGGCCACGGCCGACATCTTGAGCAGCAGCCAGCCGTGCTTCCAGCGCGAGATGTTGGTGGAGCCGTAGAGGCGTTCCCGGTAGCGAACCGGAATCTCCACGATCTTTAGATTCAGTCTCGCGGCTCCGAAGATAAGATCGAAATCGCCGAAAGGATCAAAGTCGCCGAATACGTGCCGTGCGGCCGCCAACCGCTCGTAGTCACGCCGCCGCAGCACCTTGGTTCCACACAGCGTGTCCTTGATGGGCTGCTGGAGCAGATAGGTAAACAGGTGGGAGAAGGCCTGATTGCCGACGCGGTTGAAGAAGCGCATCGCCCCGGGCTGCATGGGATAGACCAGCCGCGTCCCCTGGACAAAGTCTCCCAGCCCCCGCGCGATGACGTCGTAGAACACGGGCAGTTCTTCCGGCGGCACGGTCAGGTCGGCGTCGAGAATCATCAGCACATCGCCGGTTGCCTTGGCAAAACCCAGTCGTACGGCATCGCCCTTGCCCTTGCCGGTCTGCTGGTAGGCGGACAACTTGAGCGGCCCTCGATACTCTTTGATTGCGTTCTCGATCATCTCCCAGGTACCATCCGTGGAGCCACCCTCGACGAAGATCAATTCGGTCGACGAGCCCATAGACGGCGTTCGCTCGATGGCGGCGGTCACGTTGCCCGCCTCGTTGCGCGTGGGCACGACCACGCTTACGGAAAGCGGCCGGGCAGCGGGGGTCGCGTCCCGCCGGCGCAAGGCATAGAGTCGATAGAGCGAGAAGCGCTGGACCAGCGGCAACTTGGCCAAATAGCGGTTGACCAGGGGGGCGAGACCTGGCACCTGCAGGGGAAGCAGCAGACGGTCTTCGAAGCGAATCATTTCGAGGCCGGTGATGCTGAACAGGTTATGAAAATCGCTGTGTGACAGCCAGTTCGACGTGGGAGCTGGCGTTTTCCAACCAACCATCTCTGCCGTACGCGCGGCAAACTCCCAGAGGTAGTTGTAGGCCGTCAAATAGATCAGCCCGTGCTCGGTCAGGCGATCGCGAAGGCTTTCCAGCCAGGCCCGCAGGTCCGTCACTGTGTGACACAAACGATCGCAGATCACGGCGTCAAACTGTCGTCCGGGCGGCAGGCACTCGACCTTGGCCACCTCGAAGGTGACCTCCGGATGGCGCCGCTGGGCTTGCGCAGCCAGATCGGTCAAGGGAGCGATGCCCACGCGTTCCCGGTTGGGCAAAGCCGCTATCAGGTCGCCCGTGCAGCAGCCCACCTCCACCACCGATGCGTCGGCGGGGATCCAACGCTGCAGAGTCACACGCAGATCCTCATCCAGAAAGTCACGAGCGGCCGGGTGGCGCGGGGGCTCCAAGGCCGTTCGGTGAAAGTAGTCTGCCCAGGCGGCCTCGAGTGCCTCCGGGGAGCCAGGGCGAAGGGGCACAGGCGACGGGAAGGGTCCTGACCCG
>Ga0182010_10000502_pt1 | contig 22353 bp, 17 predicted proteins | sample 611E1MmetaG_FD_120488 | JGI IMG/M metagenome (GOLD analysis project Ga0182010, IMG submission 120488) | Permafrost microbial communities from Stordalen Mire, Sweden - 611E1M metaG | ecosystem: Environmental > Terrestrial > Soil > Wetlands > Permafrost | place: Sweden: Stordalen | collected... | reverse complement strand
TCCCTGGCAATCGCCCACTGCCGCTACTCCACGACCGGCTCCACGGTCTGGGAGAACGCCCAGCCCACCTTCCGGATGGGTCATGGCAAGTCGATAGCCATCGGCCACAACGGCAACCTCGTGAACACCCGCGAGCTGCTCGCGATGCTGGAGGGCGGCAAGTCCCGCCTGGCCGCAACGACCGATACGGAGCTGCTGACCGCGCTCCTGGCGGACGACACGTCCGGGGACACGGTCGAGGCGCTGAAGCGGGTTCTGCCGGCGGTCCGAGGCGCCTACTCGCTGGCGATCCTCGATGAGAAGCGCGTCATCGGCGTGCGCGATCCGTATGGCTTCCGGCCGCTCGTTCTGGGCAGGCTCGAGCCGGCGGCCGACGACCCGGAGGGGGCGCGCTCTGGCGGTTGGCTGATCAGCTCCGAATCCGCCGCGATCGAAGTTGCCGGCGGAACGGTCGTGCGGGATGTCGAGGCGGGCGAGATGGTGATCCTCGAGGAGGGAAAGGATCCGGTCTCGGTTCGCTTCGCCGAGGGCCACGAACAGCTGTGCGTCTTCGAGCTGATCTACTTTGGCCGGCCGGATTCGTACATGCTCGGCCGCAACCTGTACGAGTCGCGACGTCGAATGGGCGTGGCTCTGGCGTCGGAGGCCCCTGTGGCGGCCGATCTCGTGATGCCTGTGCCGGAGACTGGGGCGCCGGCGGCGGCCGGGTTCGCCGAGGAGTCGGGGCTGCCGTATCGCGAGGGTATGGTTCGAAACCGCTACTCGGGGCGGACTTTCATCCAACCCTCGCAGGGCATGCGGCAGCGCGGCGTCACCGTCAAGCTGAGCCCGCTGCGCGAGGTCGTGGCGGGGAAGCGGCTGATCGTCGTCGACGACTCGATCGTGCGCGGCACCACCACCCGCCAGATAGTGACCCTGCTGCGGAAGGCCGGTGCCACGGCGGTCCATCTCCGCATCAGCTCGCCGCCGATCCACCATCCGTGCTTCTACGGCATCGACACGCAGATCGAGACCGAGCTGATCGCGTCGACTCACTCGGTCGAGGAGATCAGAGAGTTCGTGGGCGCGGACTCGCTGACGTTCCTCTCGATCGAGGGGGTGCTGCAGGCGCTCGACCTCCCATACGACAGGTTCTGCTTCGCGTGCTTCGACGGCCGCTATCCGGTGCCGGTCCCGTACGACACGGCCCGCCACAAGTTTGTCCTGGAGGATGCGGCGGGCGAGCCGGTGTCGCAGGGCGAGGTCGAGGCGATTGCCACGATGCATCCCCATGAGTGACGCGTGGGGAACCAAGGGGCGCGACGGGGGTGCCGCGGAGGCTGGCTCGGCAGGCCCGGGCGTCAAGCGGGGCGGAGCCTGGGACGCCTACCGCCGCGCCGGTGTGGACATCGATGCCGGCGAGCGGTCCGTCGAGCTGATGCGAGCCTCGGTCGCGGCAACGACGCGGCCCGAGGTGATCGGCGGTCTCGGCGGATTCGCTTCTGCCATGGCCCTGCCGGCGGGCATGCGTGAGCCGGTCCTGGTCAGCTCGACCGACGGAGTCGGCACGAAGACGGCGATAGCGATGGCCCTTGGCCGCTACGACACCGTCGGCCACGACCTGGTGGCGATGTGCGCCGACGACCTTGTCTGCGCCGGAGCCGAGCCACTCTTCTTCCTGGACTACATCGCCGTGGGGCGCGTCTTCCCCGAGCGCGTGGCGGCGATGGTGGCCTCGGTCGCGAACGGCTGCAGGCTGGCCGGCTGCTCGCTCATCGGCGGCGAGACGGCCGAACACCCGGGGCTGATGGAACCCGACGAGTTCGACATGGCCGGCTTCTGCGTTGGGGTCGTGGAGCGCGATCGGCTGCTCGACGGGACGGCCGCCCGGGAGGGCGACGCCCTGGTGGGGATCGCCTCGTCGGGCCTGCACAGCAACGGCTTCTCGCTGGCTCGGCGCATCCTCGCCGAGGCGGAAGTGCCGCTGGGCCAGGGATATGTGGAGCTGGTCGGCCGGATCCTGGGCCCGGCCACAGCGCCTGAGGCGGAGACGCTCCAACTCACCCTGGGAGAGGTCCTTCTGACGCCGACGCTGATCTACTCCAGAGCGATCCTGGCGCTGCGACGTCGGCTGGAGGAGAGGGGCTCGGAGCTTCGGGGCGTGGCCCATGTCACCGGCGGCGGGCTTCCCGGCAACGTGCCGCGGGTTCTCCCGGAGGGCCTGGGCGCCCGGGTTCATCCCGCGGCCTGGCCCATGCCTTCGATCATGCGACTCATCGGGACGCTCGGCGGGCTCTCTGAGGTCGAGCTGCGTTCAACGTTCAACGGCGGACTGGGCATGGTGTGCGTCGTGCCTCTTGCCGGCGTCCGCGCGGCGGTTTCGAGTCTCGCAGAGGACGGCCTGACTGCCTGGCAGGTCGGCGAGGTCGTGGCGCTCGACGCGCCGGAGGCGCGCTACCGGGAGTCGTGAAGGAGCCCCGGCGATGTTGGGCGGCGCTCGTGCGTCGCCCGAACGGCCGGCATGGAGGAGGAGAGGCGTGGCGCATCGGATCGCGGTTGGCGTTTCTGGAACCGGCAGCAACCTGCGTGCCCTCCACTCGGCGGCGTCCCGCGGGGCTCTGGACGCCGAGATAGCCCTGGTCTTCGCCGATCGTCCATGTGCTGCCCTGGATTGGGCAGTGGAGCAGGGGAGCGAGACGGTGCTCGTGCCGGCGGCGCCGCGTGGCGACGATGCGGGCCGGGCCGAGGAGGACCGCGTCCTGGCGGAAGCGGTTGCGGCGGTTGCCCCAGAGCTCGTCGTTCTGGCGGGCTACATGCGCGTCACCGGTCCCACGATGCTCGCCGCCTTTGCCGGCAGGATGCTGAACCTCCACCCGTCGCTGCTGCCTGCATTCCCCGGAGCCCACGCCGTCCGCGACGCGCTGGCCGCCGGGGTCAAAGTCACGGGCGTCACCGTCCATTTCGTCGACGCCACGCTCGACGGCGGGCCGATCGTCGTCCAGGACTCCGTTCCGGTCCTCGCCGGCGACACCGAGGGGACGCTCTTCGAGCGGATCCACGCGGTCGAGCATCGACTGCTGCCGACGGCGGTCGGTTTGGCCCTGGCCGGCGCCTTGTCGATCGAGCCAGACGGTCGAACAGTTCGAATCGACGCCGCCCGGGCGGCGGAGTGGCTGCCGGTCCCTAGACGGGCGCTCCTGTCCGTCTCCGACAAGACCGGCCTGGCCGAGTTCGGCGCGGGCCTGGTCCGCCTCGGCTTCGAGCTGGTGTCGACCGGCGGCACGGCGCGGGCGCTGCGCGCGGCTGGCCTGCCGGTCACCGACGTGGCGGCGGCCACGGGCTTCCCGGAGATGCTCGACGGGCGCGTCAAGACGCTTCACCCGCGGGTGCATGCCGGGCTTCTGGCCGATCGGCGACTGTCTACCCATCGCGAGCAGCTGGCGGAAGCGGCCATCGAGCCTTTCGATCTGGTCGTCGTCAATCTCTATCCATTCGCCGCTGCGGCTGAGAAGCCGGGCATCACGCTCGACGCCCTTGTCGAGGAGATCGACATCGGCGGGCCGTCGATGGTTCGGGCGGCGGCCAAGAACCACGCGTCGGTGGCGATCGTGACGTCGCCATCCCGGTATGACGCCGTCCTGGAGGAGCTCGGGGAGAACGGCCGGGTTGGGGAGGGTCTGCGCTCGGCGCTGGCGATCGAGGCCTTCCGCCTCACCGGCGCCTACGACGCCCGGATCGCCGCCGAGCTGCCCGGTCGGATGGCCGCGGTCGGCGTGGAGCTGCCTGACGAGCCGGGTTTCCCCGGCTCCGCCGACCCATACCCGCCCACGCTGGTCGTGGGTCTGGAGAAAGTCGAGACGCTGCGCTACGGCGAGAACCCGCACCAGCGGGCGGCGCGCTACCGCCGCCCCGGTACGAGCAAGTGGGCCGGGCCGTTTGCCCATGGCGGCTCCATCCTGCAGGGCAAGGCTCTCAGCTACAACAACGTCCTGGACGCGTCGGGCGCCGACGCGATCGCCCGCCAGTTGCGTGGCCCGGCCTGCGTCATCGTCAAGCACACCAACCCGTGCGGCGCGGCGGAGCGGGCGACGCTGCTGGAGGCGTGGCAGTCGGCCCTGGCCGGCGATCCCGTCTCCGCCTACGGTGGCGTCGTTGCGCTGACCAGGGAAGTGGACGACGCCACGGCCCAGGGCCTCGCCTCCATCTTCCTGGAAGTGATCGTGGCTCCGTCGTACTCGCCAGGGGCGCTGGCGATCCTGGCTCGCAAGACGAACCTGCGAATGCTGGAGGATCCGCTCCTGGGGAGTGGCGAGGTCGCGCCTGCGCCGGACCCGCTCGGTTCGATCCGAGTGGTCGGCGGAGGCGTTCTGGTTACCGCCCCGGACGTCGTGCCCGACGACCCGGCGACGTGGAAGCTGGCCACGTCGCGCGCCCCGTCGGAAGGGGAGATGCGCGACCTTGACCTCGCCTGGCGGCTGTGCCGTGGCGTGGTCTCCAACGCCATCGTCCTGGTCAAGAACGGCATGGAGATCGGTCTGGGATCGGGCCAGACGAGCCGCGTCGACGCCGCTCGCCAGGCCGTGGCGAAGGCGGTCGCCTTCCAGGGCCCGGATGCGCTTAAGGGCGCCGCATGCGGCTCCGATGCGTTCTACCCGTTCCCGGACGCGGTCCAGGTCTGCCTGGACGCGGGCGTGACGGCGTTCGCCCAGCCCGGCGGCTCGATCCACGACACGGAGGCGATCGATGCCGCCGAGAAGGCCGGCGCGTCGATGCTTATCACGGGCGTTCGCCACTTCCGCCACTGAACGGCGCGGGTGAGGGGATGGTCGGTGAAGGGTAGGTCTTGCGGCGCGGACCCTCGACGACTCTTCGCAGGTGGCGCGACCGGCAGGATGTGGTCAGATTCCAACCCGGGTGGCGCGGGATAGCTCTTCTCGCGATCGCCTCGCCGCCGCGTCGCCGAAAGCGCGGGCGCCGACCGCTCGGAGGCTGCACTGGCCATGGCCGGGCGAATCCGGGCGTTTCCCAATGCGCCGGCACTGGAATACCTTGGGACGTGCCGCCCCCACTGGAATCTGGCCAAACGCGCGACCGATGGAGCCGCGGTCGTTGCCGCAGGGGGCGTCCACGACGGCAGGCGGGGCGTCGGCAGCCGGGGCGCCGGCAGGCGGGGCGGTACGCTCGGCTGGGGTCCCGCGATCGGGCTCGTCTGCCTACTTGATCGTCTTGAGGTCGTCTTCGATCGGCTGGCGGTCCTCGGGATTGGCGACCGACTTTAGCGCCTCGCGCGCTCGGGCAAGCCAGGCCTTCTTCTCGTCCTTGTTGCCGGCGACCGAATAGGCTCGCGCGAGCGCCTCGCAGGCGGCCGCCTCGTCCCAGTTCTCGCCGCCTCCGAAGTCGGTCAGCAACTCGAGGCAGCGCTGAGCGTGCCAGATGGCGGGCTCGGGGCGGCGGAGGACGGCGTAAACGCGAGAGCAGAGCCACTCGCCTCGAGCGAGGTTGACAGGACCTCCCACGTTGCCCCAGTGATATCGAGAAGCGTGCGCGGCGTGGAGCATCTCGTCGTCCTGCTCCGGCCGTCGTTTCGGCAGATCCATTAGCCGCCACACGTCGTTGTAGAGGCCCGCGGCGAGGCGGCGCTCGGTTTCGCGATCCAGGTCGGGCATTCTCGTCGGCGGCATGTCGCCCAGTTTCGGCCCACACGCGAGGGCGGGTCAATACCGCGGTCCTGCCTCTGCCCGCTCTCGCACCGCCTGATACCATCGGGCGCCATGAGCTCCGCCGATCGCTACTACATCACCACTGCCATTGCCTATGCCAACAACAGGCCCGGACTTCACACCCTGTACGAGGTGATCGGGGCCGACGTGATCGCGCGCTGGCATCGGATGAAGGGTGACGAGACTCGTTTTCTCACTGGCACGGACGAGCACTCGGTCAACATCGCCCAGAAGGCAGCCGAGCTCGGCAAGTCGACCAAGGACTTCGTAGACGAGAACGTGGCCCTGTTCCGAGCCGCGGAGGATGCGCTCCTTATCAGCCCAGACCGGTTCATTCGGACGACCGATCCGGACCACATCCATGCGGCCCAGGAGATGGTTCGGCGGGCCTACGCCAACGGCGACATCTACGTCGGCGACTACGAGGGCTGGTATTGCCCGGCGGAGGGCTTCAAGTCGCCGTCGGACGTGATCGAGACCGCCGACGGAACGCGCTGCCCGAACCACCCCACCGTCCCGCTCCAGTGGCTCTCGGAGCACAACTGGTTTTTCCGCCTGTCCGCCTACCAGGCTCGGCTGGAGCGCCACTTCGAGGAGCATCCCGACTTCGCCCAGCCGGACTACCGGCGCAACGAGATGCTCGGCTTTATTCGCGGCGGGCTCGAAGACTTCTCGATCAGTCGCGCCGGAGCGACGTGGGGCATCCCATTCCCAATCATGCCGGATGGTTCGTCATCGCAGCGGCCGGATGGGACGTGGGATCCCGCGGCAGGCACCGTCTACGTCTGGTACGACGCTCTCATCAACTACGTCACGGGCGCCGGCTTCCCCGACGATCCGACCGCCTTCGCCAGGTGGTGGCCGGCCGACCTCCACGTCATTGGCAAGGACATCGCCCGCTTCCACACGATCTACTGGCCGGCGATGCTCTGGAGCGCGGGGCTGGAGGCGCCTCGCCGCGTCTGGATCCACGGCTGGCTGCTGGCCCAGGGCGAGCGCATGAGCAAGAGCCTGGGCAACTTCCTCGACCCCGTGGATGTTGTCCGGACGCTGGGCGCTGATGGAGCGCGTTACGTGACGCTGCGCGAGGTTCCGTTCGACAGGGATGCGGACGTGTCGTGGGACTCCTTCGTTCGCCGCTACAACGCCGACCTTGCGAACAACTTCGGGAACCTGCTGAACCGGAGCGTCTCCATGGCAAATCGCTATCTGGGCGGCGAACGCCCGGCGCCGGGCAACGGCGGCCTCCAGGGCAGGTGGATGCAGGCGCTTCCGGCTTACGGCGAGAAGCTCGAGGCCTGCCAGCTCAGCGAGGCGCTGGCCGGGCTGTGGGATTTCGTCGATGCTGCCAACCGCGACGTGGACCTCCAGCAGCCCTGGGTCCTTGCCAAGGAGGCGGGGGCAGGAGCCGAGGGCAAGAACGAGCAGCTGCGCGGCGTCCTGGGCGACCTGCTCGAGGCCTGCCGGCTGATCGGGCTGGCCGTGGCACCCTTCATGCCGACCGGCGCGCCGAAGATCCTGGCTCAGCTCGGGTACCAGTACGCCTATCGGGCCGATGGCAACGGCGGACCTGCCCTGCTCGATGAGCTGCGGTGGGGCGCCCACGAAGGCGAATCCGGCCGTGTGGCCGTTGCCGAGCCGCTCTTTCCGCGCATCGAAGCCGAGTCCGCGACTCCGGCGCCAGGCTGAGCTCGAGCTGTCGGGCACGCTCATGAGGCTCATCGACAGCCACGCCCACCTCGGGGCCGAAGCGTTCGACGCCGACCGCGCGGAGGTGCTGGCGGCCGCCCGCGGGGCAGGGGTCGAGCGGCTGCTCGTGCCCGGCTGGGACGCCGGGTCATCGTCGGCGGCGGTTGAGATCGCGGCCGACCTCAGCTGGATCGACGCGGCAGTCGGCGTCCACCCGCACGACGCGGCGCGGGCCACTACCGCGGATTGGGCCGCGATCGAGAAGCTTGCGGTGAGCCCGCGCGTCGTGGCGATCGGGGAGACCGGGCTGGACTTCGACCGCATGCATTCACCCCCGGAGGCGCAGCTCGCCAACCTCCGGCGCCACCTGCGCCTCGCCCTGGACACGGGCAAGCCGGCGGTCCTGCACTGCCGATCCGCGGCGGGAGGGCGCGATGCGCAGGACGCGCTGATCGCCGAGCTCCGCGTCGCCGGCTTTGGGGGAGCGGCGGCTCGCGAGGCGTTCGGGGATCACCCGCCCGCCGTCCTGCACTCGTTCTCCGGCCCCGTCGACTACGCCGCCGCGGCGCTGGAGTTGGGGCTGGCAATCTCCTTCAGCGGCCTTGTCTTCCGCCGCGGCGAGGAGTCGTCCGCCGTCGTCGCCGGGCTCGTCCCCTCCGATCGGCTGCTGGTCGAGACGGACTCGCCGTACCTCGCCCCACCCGGGGTGCCGCGCAACACCGCCGGGCGGACCGCCCCGGGCTCGACGCCCGCGTTCTCCGGTCGGCGCAACTCACCGGAATGGGTTCGCATCACTGCCGGGTGGCTCGCGGAGCGACGCAACGAAACCGCAGATACGATAGGCGACCGGCTCGTCGCGGCCTATGACGAAACGTTCAGGCGCGGCCGGCCGGGCTGAGAACTCATTCCACATCGGCTCACGCGGGCCGCACGCTACCGAGGAGGCGACCATGACGGATCGGAGCTTCGAGCGCGCCAATGACGAATCGCGACGGCGCCTCGAACGCCTCGTCGAGTCGCTCACTTCGGTCCAGCTCGCGGTCGACCTCGGCGAAGGTTGGACGGTCGCGTCTGCGCTCGGTCACATGGGCTTCTGGGATCGCTGGCAGGCCACGCGCTGGATGAAGATGCTGGCCGGAACCTGGACCGCGGAGAGCGAGTCGATCCTCGCGGCCGAGCATCTGGCTAACGACGCGCTTCACCCATACTGGGCGGGCGCCTCGGCGGAGGACATTCCAGGCCTTGCCGTGGAGGCGGCCGCCGCGGTCGACGCGTTGATCGCGAGCGCGCCCGACGCCCTTGTTGATTCGCTCGAGGGAACGTCGATCGGCTTCCTGGTGCACCGCCACCGCCATCGCAACGATCATCTCGACCACATCGAGCGGAGCATCGCGGCGTCCGCTCCTGCCGCTCTCGACCGCGATTTCGTCGAGCGGAACGCCGCCAGCCGGCGACGCCTTGCCTCGCTGGTGGAGCGCCTGCGCGAGTCGGACATGGCGCTGACCACGGAAGAGGGTGGCTGGACCGTGGCCCAGGCTCTCGCTCACATCGCCTTCTGGGATCGCTCTACCGCGGCTCGCTGGCGGCTGGCTCAGGCGGCGAGCGCGGACGGGAAGCCTCTGGATCCATTCGGGATCCCATACGAGCTGCTCGATGGGATCAACCCGCCGCTCGTCGAAATGGTGGACGCCTGGTCCGGGCAGTTGGGCCTGGCCATCGGCCGTGAGGCCCTGAACGCCGCCGCGGCGGTCGACGCGATGATCGAGTCACTGGCGGGGGGCCTGCCCGACTCCTTCACTGTCGAGAAGCCCAACTTCGTCGCCCGCTGGTCGCATCGCGAGGCGCATATCGAGCAGATCGAGCGGGCGCTCCTGGCTGGCCGTCCCGAGATCGCCCCGGTCGATCGGTCCTTCGTTGCCCGCAACGAGGCGAGCCTGGCTCGCCTGCGCGAGCTCCTGGGGCGCCTCTCGGCGGCCGACCTGGCCAGGTCCTCTGGCGAAGGATCGTGGGCCGTCGGCCAGATCCTCGGACACCTGACTTTCTGGGACCGGTTTCTGGCGTCCCGCTGGCGGGCGGCAGTGGCGGCGGGACCGCGCGAGCAGCCCACGTTCCTGCCTCACGAGCTGGCCGACCTCATCAACGGCGGTCTCCCGACCAGCTGGCTGGCGTTTGCGTCGGCCGCCCCCGAGGCTGCCATCGCCGAGACGCTCGCCGCGGCCGAAGAGATCGACGGGGTCATCGCCGGGCTGCCGGAGTCGGCTCCGGTCGAGGCCATCCTCGCTGAGCGCCCGGCGTTGCTCGACCGCTCGATTCACCGTCGGGAGCACATGGAGGAGATTGCGAAGGCTCTGGCGGCGCATCGGGGCTGATCGCGCGGGTTGCGAAGCCGTACCACCGGGCTTGATGTCGCGTGCGCAGGAACTCCCGCAGGAGTTACCGATGACTCGTGTCCGGCTTGCGTGCAACCCCTGGGGCCAGGGACTGGCCGAGTACGCCCTGGTCCTGGCCCTGATCGCGATCGTGGCGGCCAGTGCGCTGCTCTTCCTAAGCGGTGGGGTCGACAGCGTCCTGAGCAAGATGGGCGCCCAGCTCTAGCTGCGGCTCCTCGGGCCGGATCGTGCCCGCCCATTTCGGATCCAAGACGGCATCGGATGGACCGTCAGCGCGTCTTGCGGGCCTTCCAGATCTCTTCGCTCGGCCAGCGGCGAGCCCACTGTGGGCTGACATACGCGTGCCGGGTCGTCGCTCCTTCCGGCGCCTGGATCTCGATCAAATCCTCGACCTCGAAGCCGGCTCGGTGCAGCAGCCGGATCATCTCGCCGTGGGCGAGGTGGAACTCGACCGACTCGTCGCTCGACCACTCGAACCGATATGACCCGAACTGATCGTGGAGGAGTCGATCCGTGGCGGCGTCTTCGCTGTCGGGCGCGCACAGGATCTGCAGGTACCCGTTGATCAGGAAAACGAGCCGTCCCCCCGGGCGCAGGAGTCGGGCCGCTTCCGGGAGCCACAGATACGGGTCGGCCCAGATCGCTGCGCCGTACTCGGAGATCGCCATGTCGAACGAGGCGTCGGGGTAGGGGACCGACTCGGCGTTCCCAAGAAGGAGCGGGAAGTCGAGCCCGTGCTCGACCTGCAGCCGTCGCGCCGTCTCGAGCTGCTTGGGCGAGTTGTCGATGCCCACCGGTCTGGCCCCTAGGCGGGCCAACCATGCCGAGACGTAGGCTGTGCCGCAGCCGAGCTCGATCACGTCCAGGCCGTCGACGTCGGTCAATATCCTCAGCTGGCTCTCCGGAATGCCCCAGACTCCCCAGCCAGGTTCGGCGGCCGCCCAATTGCGTTCGCCCGCCGCGACCCACTCGGGAGCCCATCCATCCCACACCGCGCGATTGCGCACGGCGTGGTCCGGCAGTTCTGGGTCGTCCGTCTTCACTCCGGGCAGTCTATCCGAGCAGCCAGCGTCGATCTCGATCGCGCAGGCCTGAATCTCGGCTCTGCGCCCGGTCATCGCAGGGGAGCCTCGGCGGCCAGTGCGCTTGACAGCCCGAACAGGCGTCGCTAGGCTGTTAGCACTCTCGATGGTAGAGTGCTAATTCGACGGAAAGGCGTCGCTGCGGCGTGGCGGAGCAGCCCCACGGGGTCCGCCAGAACGCACCGCGGGGTCTGCGGGCCACGGCGCCTGAGCCGGTCGATCATCTGACAAGGGCGTTGGCGTCGGCCTGGGCCGGCGATCGACGAATCAAATCCACGGAGTTGGGACGGCTGGCGTCCGCCGCCGTCTTCAGGAGGAATTGCGCGTTGGCAACTGCCACTGCGACCAGCAAGAAGCTGAAGCCCCTTGGCGATCGCGTCGTCATCAAGCCGACCCCTCGCGAAGACATAACCAAGAGCGGCATCGTCCTGCCGGACACGGCAAAGGAGAAGCCGCAGGAGGGAAGCATCCTCGCCGCCGGACCCGGCAAGACGCTGGAGGACGGCAAGCGCGAACCCATGGACGTCAAGGTTGGCGATCGGGTCCTGTACGCCAAGTACGCCGGCACCGAGTTCAAGGTTGACGGCGAGGATCTCCTCATCGTCAGTCAGAAGGACATCCTGGCGATCGTCGAGGACTAAGGGCCGCCGTCACAACGGCGCCGAAAACGGACTCGGCCCCGGGGATCACCCGGGCGGCCGGAGCAATGCGGAGGATATACAGACTTGGCTAAGCAGCTCGTCTTCGACGAGACGGCTCGTCGATCACTCAAGCGCGGCGTCGACCGCCTTGCCGAAGCGGTCAAGGTCACGATCGGCCCCAAGGGCCGCAACGTCGTCCTGGACAAGAAGTTCGGCGCGCCGACGATCACCAACGACGGCGTCACGATCGCCCGCGACATCGAGTTGGAAGACCCGTTCGAGAACATGGGCGCCCAGTTGCTCAAGGAAGTCGCAACCAAGACCGACGACGTGGCCGGCGACGGCACCACGACCGCCGTGGTCCTGGGCCAGGCGATGATCAACGAGGGCATCCGCAACGTAACCGCGGGCGCGAACCCGATGCTCATCCGCATCGGCATCGAGAAGGCCGTCGAGGCCGTCGTAGCCGAGATCAAGAAGCAGTCCCGCCCGATCGACTCGCGCGAAGAGATCGCCGCCATCGCCACGATCTCGGCCGCCGATCCGGAAGTCGGCGACATCATCGCCGAGGTCATGGACAAGGTCGGCAAGGACGGCGTCGTCACGGTCGAGGAAGGCCAGTCGCTCGGCCTCGAGAAGGAATACACCGAGGGCATGCAGTTCGACCGAGGCTACATCTCGGCCTACTTCGTGACCAACCCGGATCGGATGGAAACAGTTCTCGACAATCCCAAGATCTTGATCACCGACCGCAAGATCTCGGCCGTCCCGGACATGCTGCCGGCCCTCGAGAAGGCCGTCCAGATCGGTCGCCCGGTCCTGATTATCGCCGAGGACGTCGACGGCGAGGCCCTCGCGACCCTGGTGGTCAACAAGCTCCGCGGCACGGTCCAGGTTCTGGCCGTCAAGGCCCCCGGCTTCGGCGATCGTCGCAAGGAGATGCTCCGCGACATCGCCATCCTGACCGGCGGTACCGTGATCAGCGAGGAGATCGGCCGCAAGCTCGACTCCGTAACCATCGAGGACCTCGGTGAGGCCCGGCGTGTCGTTGCCACCAAGGACGACACCACGATCGTCGACGGCGCCGGTGCGCCGGACGCGGTCAAGGCTCGCATCGCCCAGATCCGCGCCCAGGTCGAGGAGACTACTTCGGACTACGACCGCGAGAAGCTCCAGGAGCGCCTCGCCAAGCTCGCCGGCGGCGTGGCCGTCATCAAGGTGGGCGCGGCAACAGAGGTTGAGCTCAAGGAGAAGAAGCACCGCATCGAGGACGCCTTGTCCACCGTGCGGGCCGGCATTGAGGAAGGCATGGTCGCCGGCGGCGGCGCAACCCTGCTTCATTGCCAGGCTGTTCTCGCCAAGCTCAAGGTCGGCGAGCCGGACGCCCAGGTCGGCGTCGACATCGTCCGCCGCGCGCTCGAGTATCCGATCCGCCAGATCGCCGACAACGCCGGCGCTCACGGTGAGGTCATCGTCGATCAGGTTCGCGGCCTGAAGCCTGGCTTCGGCTACGACGCGCTCAAGGGCGAGTTCGGCGACATGTTCGAGAAGGGCATCGTGGACGCCGCCAAGGTGACCCGGTCCGCCCTCGAGAATGCGGCCTCGATCGCGAAGATGGTCCTCACCACCGAAACCCTCATCACCGACATTCCTGAGAAGAAGGATCCTGCCGGCGGGCACAACCACGGCGGCGGTGGCGGAGAGATGGATTTCTAGCTCCGATCACACGGCGAGAAGAGCCCCGGGCGTGCAGCCCGGGGCTCTTTGTTTGCAGGGTGAGACAAACGGGCAGTAGTCCACTGCTCGTTTGACACGTCCCTGGGGCGCGGCCAATCTGGCGGCGCACTCTCGTTCCAGAGGAGGTTCAAATCGTGATCCGCGTCCCCAGGCCGGCACTGTCGATCCTTGCCGGGCTCGTCGTAGTCATTGCCGGCGCGTGCAGCAGTAGCGCCGCCACATCCACGGCCGTCGTGGCCGGTGCCAGCGGCGCGCCTGCCGCCGTATCCTCGGCCGCGGCTGCGGCCTCGGCCGGCGCGTCGGCCATGGCCACCGCCGACCCCAACGACCCGAGCTCGATAATCACCCAGGCCCTCTCGAGCGGGACGGCGACCACGTCGTTCCACATCAAGCTGGAGGTCGCCGGAACCATCAAGGCCGCGGCCCTCCAGAGCGCCGCCGGCAGCGCCGGCGCTGCCATAACCAGCGACGTCAAGCTCGACGGCACGGCGATCGAGGGCGATGTCGACGTGGCCAACCAGGCCGCCCACTTCTCGCTCACCGTTCCCCCGATGGCGATGTTGGGCAACATGCCGCTGACCGGAGATCTCATCCTCAAGGATCAGGTCCTCTACTACAAGGTCAGCCTGCTGGGCACCAAGTACACCAAGATGGATCTCGGCTCGCTGGAAAGCAGCCTGCCGGTAGCGGTCCCGACCCCGGGCGCCTCCGCGATGACTAGCCTGACCGACGAGGTCACTCAGCTTCGTCAGGCCCTGGATCAGGCCGGTGCGAAGGCGACGCTTGTCGGGGTGGATCAGATCGGCGGCCAGGACGCCGACCACATCAACATCTCCGTGCCGGTCGACTTGATCAACAGCCAGCTTGCCGCCGAGGCTAGCGCCGTCCCGGGCATGAAGATCGACTCCGCCTCGGTCGACGTGTGGATCTACAAGTCCAACTACCAGCTGGCCAAGATCCAGATCGCGGGAGCGTCGTCGACGCTGGGCAATCTGACCATGACCATCACGATCACCAACTACAACGCCCCGGTCACGATCGCCGCTCCGGCCGCGAGCGATGTCCAGGCTGCCGCACAGTAGGCGGTCCGAGGGCCCGTGGTGGCCCGGCAGCTGACATTCGGAACCCCGGGCGCAAGCCTGGGGTTCCACGTTTCGGCGACGACAGGAGGGCCGTCCGGGTACTGCCGGCTGCATTGACAGCCGAGCTGGGGCCCACCAAGCTTTCGCGACTCAGGGATCCGCTTTCTCGCAGGGAGGGTTCAGGTTGATCCAGCTTAGAAGGCCGGCACTCACGTTGTGCGCGATCGTCGTCGCGATTGCGGCCAGCGGCTGCGGCAGCAGCTCAGGCACGCCAACTGCTGCCCCGGTCTCAGACCCGAACGAGATCATCACTCGAAGCGCAGCCGGCCTGGCTGGAGTCCAGACGGTCCATTTCGATATCGCGATCGCCGGCTCGGTCAACATGGGGGCCCTCAGCGGTCTGACCGGCTCGGGCTCGAGCGCCCTGTCCGGTTCGATCAAGCTGGACGGCGCGTCGGTCACCGGCGACCTGGACATCGCCAAACGGGCTTACCACGTCTCCGCGTCGCTCCCGACGCTCTTCGGCCTGACCGCCGACCTCATTCAGGTCGACGGCTATAGGTACACCAAGATCAGCACCTCGGGCGACAAGTACACGAAGTCCGAGGTCTCGACCCCCCTGCTGCCGAGCGCCGCGCCCTCCGCGACGTTGGACGTGGCCGATACAGTCAACCAGCTCAAGTCGAGTTTGAATGCGGCCGGCGCGCAGGCCACGCTTGTGGGGCGGGACAAGGTAGACGGTCGTGACGCCTATCACGTCACCGTGAACGTCCCGGTCGACAAGCTCAACCAGCAGATTGGGGCGACGGGAGGCAGCGCGGCCAGCGGCATCAGCGTCGACACCGCTTCGTTTGACTACTGGGTCTACGTCGACAGCCTCCAGCCGGCAAAGCTGGACGTCAAGGGCAGCTCAGCTTCGCTCGGCAGTATCGACCTGACCGTAACGCTGACCAAGTATGACCAGCCCGTCACGATCACTGTGCCGCCCGACAGCGAGATTCAATCCAGCTGATTCGATCTCGGTGCGGTGAGCGACCAGATTCGGCGCCCCCAACGAGAACCCGGGGCCTCCGCTTGTGGGCAGTCGTCCGTCTTTCAGGTCGCGGCCGGCCCGCTCCGGCTACACTGCGCACGGCCGTTATCTGCGGCCTTGTCTTGCGCCGGCGACCGTGTGACATGAGAATCCTCGGCCGGCACGACGTGTGGAGGGTCCAGGTGTCTCGACGGAAGTCGCTCGCAACAGCAGCCGCAGGAGTTCTGGCCGTCGTGGCACTCGTCGCCGGTTGCACGTCGGCGTCATTGACCGACCCTCGCCAGATCCTGTCCAAGGCGCAGACGTCCGTCAAGAACCTTCAATCGGTCCACTTCCACCTGGAGGCCGGCGGTCAGTTCCTCTTTGGCGTCGCGGCGCAGCCCACGGATACGCCCACGCCCGCGCCGACGGATACGCCCACGCCTACGCCAACGCCAACCCCCACGTCAGGTCCGACCGCGACTGGCTCGGCAGGCGCCGGTTCGTCGTCCTCGGCCGGGCCGACTAAGTCGGCGGGCGCCAGCGCCACACCGACTCCAACGCCCACGCCCACACCGACTCCAACGCCCACGCCCACACCGACCCCCACCCCGACGCCGTCCCCGTCCCAATCCCCGGTCGCATCCGCCTCGGCCGGCCCTACGCCGACGCCGCTGTTCACGGCCTTTCCCATCTCGCTCAAGGGCACCACGGTGGACGGCGACATCGACTTCGCCAACAAGAGCGCGCACATGGTCGGCGGTCTGCCCGGACTGCCCGGATACTCGGGTGAGCTGATCGTCGTCGACCCTTATACCTACAGCCGCCCGTACGGCGCCACCAAGTACACGACGGACGGGGATTCGACGCTGGCGATCAACCCGGTGTTGTCCAGCGGTCCCGAGTCTATCGTCGCGGAGATGTTGACCGTGGCCAACGACCCGGGCATGAGCCCGGTCCTCGTCGGGACCGAGCAGGAGCAGTACGGTACCTGCTACCACATCCGCCTGGACGTGACGGAGAGCGCGCTCAACACCCAGCTCCAGAGCACGGCCGTCGTGCAGGCTCTTTCCGGTGGCAAGCTCGATCTATGGATCACCCAGGGGGACTTCCAGCTGGAGCGGCTCGAGTTCTCGACAAGCGATCCGACCGCGGGGAACGCGGCCGTTCGTCTCGTTCTGTCCAACTGGAACAACGTCGCCCTGATCTCAGCGCCGCCGATGAGCGAGATCGACACCGGTCCCACCCCGTCGAGCTAGTTCTGCAGCCGGTGAGAGCCCGCGAGCCGGCCTGAATTGGGCGCCCCTACAATTCACGAGTGAGTCCAACTCCGAGCCGCGGGCGGCAGGCCCGAACTAAGAATGCCCGCACCGTGGCGGACTCCGGACCGTCCGACGGCCCGTGGAACGTGGCTGCCGGCGGTCGGACCGCTGGTGGGGATGCGCTGGTAGACGGGGTTCCCGAAGATGCCGGGGCGCTGCCGGCAACTTCGGGCGAAGAGCCTCCGCTTCCCGACGAGGCGCCGCCGGAGGCCTTCGGGGGCCCACGCATCGAGGCCAGCGAGCCTTCGCCATTCGAGCCCGAGCCCGTGGCGCTGGTCGAGCGACAGGCCGCCACCGAAGCGCTCGCCGAACGAATCCTGGCCCGCCTCAACCCCGAACAGCAGCGTGCCGTTCGAACGACCGACGGCCCCGTTCTCATTCTGGCCGGCGCCGGCAGCGGCAAGACGCGCGTGCTAGCCCATCGAGTGGCCTACCTCGTCGGAGTCAAGGGCGTGCGGCCGTGGCAGATCCTGGCTGTCACCTTCACCAACAAAGCCGCCGCCGAGTTGCGCGCCCGAATCACCGGCCTCGTGGGCGAGGAAGCCGGTCGAGAAGTCGCCATGGGCACGTTCCACGCCCTGTGCGCCCGAGTTCTTCGGCGGGATGGCGCCGCTGTCGGGCTAGACCCCCACTTTGTCGTCTACGACTCGGACGACCAGCAGGCCCTGATGAAGCAGATCCTGCGGGAGGACGACCTGCCGATCACCGGCGAATACAAACCGAGCTCGATTCTGGGTGCCATCTCGCGGGCCAAGAACGAGATGCTCGAAGTCGACTTCATAGCCGCGAACGCCCACACTCATCGAGAGCGGGAGATCGCCCGGCTCTACCGGCGCTACCAGACGCGCTTGAAGGCGGCCGCTGCGCTCGACTTCGACGACCTCCTGCTCGAGGCCGTACGGCTCTTCCAGGCCGCCCCTTCGGTCCTGGAGCGCTATCAGACCCGGTGGCGCTACCTCCACATCGACGAGTACCAGGACACCAACCGGCCGCAATACCTGTGGGTCAAGGCCCTTGCGGCTGGTCACAGGAACTTATGCGTCGTAGGCGACGACGATCAGTCGATCTACTCCTGGCGCGGAGCCGACATCCGCAACATCCTGGACTTCGAAGCCGACTACCCGAATGCGACCGTCGTCAAGCTCGAGCAGAACTACCGCTCCACCCAGCTGATCCTGGATGCCGCGCATGCGGTCGTCGCTCATAACTCTTCGCGCAAGGAGAAGAAGCTCTGGACCGACAACGCGGGAGGGCGCCAGATCGGGCGCTTCGAGGCGTACAACGAGGAGGAGGAGGCCGAGTGGATCGCCCGCCAGATCGATGAGTTGACTGGCGGACGGGGCACGATCCTGACACGGCGGGCGGACCAGGACGAAGATCGCTGGGAGCGAGGCGACGTTGCTGTGATGTACAGAACCAACGCCCAGAGTCGCTCGATCGAGGAGGCGTTCCTGCGTTATGGCATTCGCTACCAGCTCGTCGGGGGGACGCGCTTCTATCAGCGCCGCGAGGTTAAGGACGCCCTGGCCTACCTGCGGGTGCTGCGCAACGACACGGACGTAGTCAGCTTTGAGCGGATTCTCAACGTGCCGGCCCGGGGCATCGGCGAGAAGAGCCTGGAGGAGCTGCGGGTCGCGGCGGCGGGCGGACGGACGATACGGCCCAAGGCCGAGTCGGAAGGCGGCGGACGTGGCGGAAGCGGCGAAAGCGTGGTCCCAGACGGTCCGACGTATTGGAGCGCCATCCTTGCCGGCGCCGAAGGACGGCTGGAGTCTCTCGGCTCGCGCGCTCGCGGCGCGCTGAGCGGCTTCGCGGCCCTGATTGCTCGGCTGCGGACGCGGATCGTAGTGTTGCCCCTGCCCGAGCTTCTGGACGCCGTACTGGAGGAGTCGGGGTATCGAGCGATGCTCGCCGACGGTTCCGAGGAAGGCGAGGAGCGTTGGGCGAACCTCCTGGAGCTTCGCTCGGTTACCACTCGCTACGACGACCTGACGCCGGACGACGCCCTGGATCGGTTCCTCGAAGAGACCGCGCTGGTGGCCGATCAGGACTCGTACGAAGCCGGCGCCAACGCGGTCACCCTGATAACGCTTCATGCCGCCAAGGGCCTCGAGTTCCCGATCGTCTTCATCGCCGGCCTGGAAGAGGGCGTCTTCCCGCACAGCCGATCGCTCGATGACGAGAAGCAACTCGAGGAGGAGCGGCGCCTGGCCTACGTTGGGATCACGCGGGCGAAGCGGCGCCTGTTCCTCTCCCACGCCGCCCGGCGGGCAACCTGGGGAAGCGGCGGACTCTCGGTGCCGAGTCGTTTCCTGTTCGAGATCCCGCCGGAACTCATGTCCGGACCGCATTTGGAGCGAGCCGACGACTTCGACGACGACATCGGTGCGGTCGATCCGGACCTGGTCTTCGGGCGGCGTCTGGGCAGTCGGTTCGGAACGCCCATCCGCTCCGGCGGGGGCGCGTATCGGGTTGGCAGCGGTCAGCCCGGCGCCCCCAGAGCGGGGGAGGAGTTCCGGCCCAGCCGTGATCTCGGGGCGCGCCGCCAGGCCTACGACTCGGGCGCACGGTCGGGTAGCCTCGACGTGCCCGACCGACCGCCACCCGGCCGGTCTGCCTCCGAGTCACCGGCGCCGTCTCGTCCGGCTCCCGCGGCCCGACCCCGCATCCCCGGGGAGAGGCAGTTCCGCGACGGCGACCGCGTCCGCCATGCGCGCCTCGGCGACGGCGTCGTGGTCACCTCCAAACTGACCCGGAACGACGAGGAGGTAACCGTCGCCTTCTCGAACGGCGGCGGCGTTAAGACTCTCGTGGCGAGCATGGCCAACCTGGAGCTGCTCGGCTGAGTTGCGGCCCCAGCTCGGACGGCCAACCCGCAAGCCGCCGGCCGGTTAATATGGCAGAGCACCGGCCGGATAGCCGTTGCCGGCGTCCAATCGATCACCCGCCAGGTAGGATAATCGCCACTATGACCAAGTCGAACGTATCGCGAGCCAGCCGTACCAAGGTCGGCGGTAAGGCACTACTCGAGCCGTGCGCCCGCTGCGGCATCGCCCCGGACCCCCGCGGTCGTCCGTTCCCGATCACCTTCGAACTGCCGGACGTGTACTCGGAGATCCCGGAAGAACTGCTCGATGCCTGGGGCGAAGACCCGTTCCTGGCGATCAAGACCATTGGCTTCTTCGTCAGGGTCATCCTTCCGGTCAAGCTAACCGACGGCTACTCGGTCGATTTCGGGACCTGGCTGGAGGTTCATTCGGAGGATTTCCGGACGACCTGGCAGACCTGGAACATGCCCGAGTACGCGGACCTCTCCATCGAGGGCTACGTGGCCAACGCCATCGAACCATGGAAGAAGCTGCCCCACACGCTCGTTCGCGCCACCGTCCGCGACGTCGATCAAGTGCCCTACTTGACGTCGTGCAACGACGAACGAATGTCCAAGATTCTGGGCGACACGTGGCCGCATGACGAGGTACTTACGCCCTACGCCCACCTTCTCAAGGCCGACCCGCCGGCCGAGCGCTGATCGGCGGCTTCCGTAGCTCGAGCCGGCCCGGGTGAACCAGGGCCGGCGCTTCCGCTAGGTGAAGAGACTCCGGCCGGTGCTGCTGCCGGACGGCAAGGACGCTGCAGTTTCCCCGCATCGGTTCGACGGCCGTTGGACCCTGATCCATCGCCCGGCTCCGCTTCGCGGTCTGGCCCACATGTGGATCTCCTATTCGCCAGATCCGCGCCACTGGGGCGACCACACGCTTCTCCTCGAGGCGCGTGAGGGGGCCTGGTGGGACGCCGACAAGATCGGGCTGGGGCCGCCGCCGCTCGCAACCTCCGCGGGCTGGCTGATCATGTATCACGGCGCCCACGCGACGGCGTCGCACGGCGCAAGAGGCACTGCTCCTTCGGGCCGGAATCGGCGAGAATCGGCCGGACGAGTAGCGATGAAGGAGCGTCAGGTGACTGAGGCGAGCGAAGGGTCGGTCGGGCTGCCGGTCGCCTTCGATGCGGTAGAGGATGCCAGAGAACTGGGTGAGGAGGCCGCCGCCCACCGTCGCGACGAGCTGGTCCCAGCCATCCGTAGAGCCAACGAGCTGTACTACGTGTCCGACGCCCCCGATCTCTCCGACGCTGAGTACGACGGGTTGATGCGCGAGCTGGTGGCCATCGAAACCGCATTCCCGGCGCTGTCGATGCCCGACTCGCCGACTCAGCGCGTCGGCGCGGCTCCAGTAGGCGCCTTCGGCGAGGTCGTCCACGGGCGGCCGATGCTCTCGCTGGGCAATGTCTTCGACGAGGATGAGCTGCGCGCCTTCGACGGTCGGGTGAGGCGTGGGCTGGGCCTGTCGGCCGCCCCCGGGCCGGCCTTCGAGCTCCGCTACGTCGCCGAGCTCAAGATCGACGGCCTCGCCATCTCGCTCCGCTACGAGGGCGGCCGCTTCGTGCAGGGCGCGACACGCGGCGACGGCACCACTGGCGAGGATGTGACCGCCAACCTGAGGACGATCTCCGCCCTGCCGGAACGGCTGCGCGAGCCGATCTCGGCCGAGGTCCGCGGCGAGGTCTACATGCCAAAGGCCGAATTCGCCCGGATCAACGCCGAGCGCGAGGAAGCGGGCCTGCCGACGTACGCAAATCCGCGGAACAGCGGCGCCGGCTCGCTCAGGCAGCAGGATTCGCGCGTGACCGCCGCACGGCGGCTGTCGTCGTGGTGCTATCAGCTCATCGAGGACGGCCCGGACGGCCTGCCAGTGGTCGCAAGCCAGTCTGAGGCACTGGCCCGACTTGTCGCCCTGGGCCTGCCCGTCAATCCGGATCGTGAGGAAGGGCTGGACATCGAGGGCGTAATCGGGTTTCTGCGGAACTGGCGCGAGAAGCGTCACGAACTGCCGTACGAGACCGACGGCGTTGTTGTGAAGGTGGATAGCTTCGACCAGCAGGAGCGGCTCGGCATGGTGGCCAGGGCGCCGCGCTGGGCGATCGCATACAAGTTCCCGCCCGAGCAGGTCGAGACGATCCTCGAAGACATCGTGCCGTACGTCGGCCGAACCGGAACGCTGACGCCGGTGGCGCACATGCGACCGGCCAGGGTCGCCGGCTCAACGGTCGCCCGCGCCACGCTCCACAACCTCGACGAGGTCCGGCGCAAGGATCTGCGGATAGGGGACTGGATCGTTCTGCAGAAGGCGGGTGACGTGATCCCGGAGGTGGTTCGGTCACTGCCGGAGCGGCGGACGGGTGCGGAGCGCGAGTTCGAGATGCCGGCCTCTTGCCCGGTATGCGGCACAGCCGTGGTCCGCGACGAGGGCGCCGTCCGACACTACTGCCCGAACCAGCATTGCCCGGCGAGGCTGTCGCAGGAGTTCGCCCATTTCGCCGGGCGCGGCGGCATGGACATCGAGGGCGCGGGCTGGGCCGTCCTGGAGCAGCTCCTGGAGCGAGGCTTGATCAAGACTCGGGGCGATTTCTATCGGCTGACGGTCGAGCAGCTGGAGAGCCTCGACCGGTTTGCCCGTAAGAGCGCCGAGAACCTGAAGTCTTCGATTGAAAGGTCGCGCCGGCGGCCGCTTGCGCGGGTGCTCAACTCGCTTGGTATCCCCCAGGTGGGCGAGCAGACCGCCATCGACCTTGCCGGATGGATCGGGGAGCGCTGGCCGGCGGAGGGCATGGATCCGGCCGAATGGACGGCTCTGGTGGCGCGG
>Ga0182010_10000497_pt1 | contig 22400 bp, 16 predicted proteins | sample 611E1MmetaG_FD_120488 | JGI IMG/M metagenome (GOLD analysis project Ga0182010, IMG submission 120488) | Permafrost microbial communities from Stordalen Mire, Sweden - 611E1M metaG | ecosystem: Environmental > Terrestrial > Soil > Wetlands > Permafrost | place: Sweden: Stordalen | collected... | reverse complement strand
CTCGCCACTTCGATCCCACAGGTGATAGTGGCTCTATTTACTGGTGTAATTGTAGACCGTTTCTCCAAAAAACGTTTGATCCAGATCGGGCAGGCAGTCGCGGTAGTACCGGCGATAACTATCGCAGTTTTAATAAAAACCGGTTACTTGAACAGTGCCCACCACGATTCATGGTGGATACTAATTTGTGCCTCCATTATCCAGGGAATGGCCTCCTCCCTGTTATGGTCTGCCCGTCTATCGATTATTCCTGAACTTGTAAATAAGACCCAATTGGCGAATGCCACCGCGTTAAACACCGTTGGGATGAATATCTTCCAGATGATTGCTCCGGCGGTCGGCGGTTTCCTCATCGATAAGGTGAATTTTGAAGCAGTGTTCCTGACCATCAGTGGACTTTATGTTGTTTCGATCTGCATAACTAATTTCATCCCTGCCAGCACAAATACTCCCACAGGAAAAGGGAATGTGCTGGCTGACATGGTAGCAGGGTTTAAATATGTTAAAAATAATAACGTCCTCATTCTAATTCTAGCTTACTCACTGCTATGCAGCATGGTTGTTTTGCCGCTAAGCTCAATGATCTCAGTTTATTCTGACAGTATCCTAAAGGTCGGCGCCACAGGACTTGGATTATTGCAGGGATTTAAAGCGGGCGGGTCGATGCTGACAGTCTTCTGGATCGCCTCCTTGGCAATGAAAAAACGCAGTCTCCTGATGCTGGGCACTGGATTGATCCTGGGCCTGGCACAAGCTGCTTTTGCATTTTCGACTTCGTTCCAGTTCTCCCTTTTCCTGATGATCTTTGTGGGCATGGGGACGATGGGACAAATTACGCTGGCTATGATACAGTTACAGACATACTCTGAACCCGCGCAGCGCGGACGGGTATTAAGCATTCTTTTACTTGGTGCGGGTCTCGGCGGCCTGATGACCTTCGGCAGCGGTTTCCTGGCGGAGGCTATCGGCATCCAATGGACAATCGGCGGCATGGCGCTGATACTGGCTGCCGCGACGATCCTGATTTTATTCCTGGTGCCGAGGCTAAGGAAATTGGACTAGGCACTCGAATGTTCACCGGGATTCGAGCCGCCGGCTTCTTAGTTGACCGCAACCGGCGTCGATGTCCGCGCCGCGGGAAACACGGAGCATCGTCCTGGTGCCGCTATCGATCAGTTTCTTCTGAAACGCGAGCGCGGTCTCACGAGAGGATGGTTGAAAATCACTCGCGGGCACAGGATTACCGAGAATCAGGTTAATCGAACACTGCAGGCCGCTCAACAAATGAATGAGCGCGTCGGCATCTTGCATTGAATCATTTACACCTTCGAAAAGCGCATATTCAATAAAGATGTTCCGGCCTGTTTTACCGATGTATTCTTTACACGCAGAAATCAATTGCGCCAGCGGGTATTGTTTATTGATGGGAACCAGCCGGTTACGCAATGCGTCGTTGGCTGCGTGGAGGGAAACCGCCAATTGGAATTGCAGTTTTTCTTCGGAAATCTGACGTATTTGCGTCACGAGGCCGGCAGTCGAGAGCGTTACCTGGTGAAAACCCAGCCCCATACCTTTCGGCGAGTTAAGAATGCTGATCGCTTGCCGTACATTATCATAATTAGCCAGCGGTTCACCCATCCCCATGAATACAACATTCATCACCCATATCCGTTTTTCGCCCTTCTTTGGCTCTGCCATCTCCGGGCCAAAACGGCGCTGGAAAAACAGAATCTGCTGAATTATCTCTCCCACGCTCAGGTTACGTACAAACCCCTGCTGTCCGGTCGCGCAAAACTGACAGCCGACAGCGCAACCAACCTGGCTGGAAACGCAAACAGTGCGCCGTTCACGTCCGGTGCTGGAATTGCGAAAAAACATCAGGGCGGACTCAACAGTATTATTATCTGCCAGTCGGAAAAGAACTTTGCGGGTTTGCCCGTCAACAGCAGCCAGCTCCTCTACCAGTTCTAACACGCCCATGATGGCAGATTGTGCAAGCTTTTCTCTTAAAGTGGGGCTTAGATCGGTCATGTCATCAAAACCGGCCACATATTCACGGTAAATGTATTTTAAAATCCGGTCGGCAGCCGTAACTGGTTCACCGAGGAATTTCAGGAACTCCTTCAGTTGAACTGGTGTCAAATCCAAAATTCTCACGGGAGTATTTACTAAAGACATCTTATATATATTAATCTACTTACCGGTGCAGGACAAAGTCACCCGATCCCCCATTAAACCGGCAAATGTTCGGCGCTTAACATACTCTCGATTTTGTCCAAGAGAGCCCTGGTTTCAAACGGTTTAGAAAAAGCACATAAATGGTTCTGATGAATAAACGCCTTGATATCAGCTCCCATTACATCCCCCGTAATAAAAATGAATCTGTTTTTCATCTCCGGCATTTTCCTGAGAATCAGAGTATATAATTCAAATCCACTCATTCCAGGCATTCTGACATCGGTGATGATCACATCATAGCGGGTGCCCGCGTCAATCATTTCCATTGCACTGGCCGCATCGCTGATGGTGTCAACCGAGTGACCTATTTTCGTCAGCCTGCTATCGAGCAGAGCCCTAACGCCCGGTTCATCGTCGATCACCAGTATCCTCCCTTTCTTCGTTGCCGATGACTTTACTTCAGGTACCGGCGTTGGCGCTTCCGCGATTTCCGGTTGATTTTCAATCATCGGGATCTGAACAACAAACATTGCGCCGTGCCCTTCTGTACTCTCCGCCATAAATTTACCGTTATGTTCAAGGACAATCGAGCGGGATATGCTCAAGCCCAGACCGGTGCCTTCGCCAGGTTCCTTGGTTGTAAAGAAAGGTTCGAACAAGCGCCCCATATTTTCCGCGGATATTCCCGGGCCATCGTCCTGAAAAGAAATGGAGATAACGTTTCCTTTCTTTTCGGTAGTGATCGTCAAATTCCCCATTCCGTGTGCCTGTTTCATCGCTTGTTCTGCATTTACGATCAAATTGAGAAAAACCTGCTGCAACTGGGCAGGGTCCACAATTACCCAGGGTAACTGTGGATCATACCTGGTCACAACGACGATTTTGTTTGTTTTTAAAACGTATTCCCTTAATTTTAAAGTATTATCTATGAGCTCATTCAAATTTACCAAAGTCTTGAGCGGCTTGGATTGACGCGCGAATGTAAGCAAACCCTTTACGATGTTGGCTATGCGCTGGCTATTTTCCGCAATTACAATCAGGTCCTCTTTCATTTCCGCTGGAATGGTATTATCTTCTAAAACCAACTTGGAAAACCCGATAACCGATGTCAATGGATTATTTATTTCATGCGCAATACCTGCGGCCATCTCACCGACAGCCGTTAATCGATTGGCTACCTGGGCTTGCTCCTCTACCAATTTTTTCTCTTGTTCTGCCAGTTTACGGTCGCTGATATCTTTGCCAAAAACCGAAATACCAAATACCTTACCGTCACGTTTAAGAGTATTAAATGTCAGTTCCAGAGTAACTTTGCCGGAAGCTCCAATGTATTCGGCAGTAAAATTATTTTCGGCCAGTGCGCGCAGATAGTACTTATTCCATTTGTCGATATAATCCTGTAGAAAAAATAGTTCATGAGGAGTCATACCCGGACGGATAACCAGTGAATATTCCTTCAAATAGTGTTCACTCAAGCCGCGGTTAAATGTGAGCAGACCGAACTTAACAGGGTCAACCGACCAGATCATATCATTTGTACTGTCAACAATTGCCTTGTGCAGTGTTTGAGACTCCAGCAGCTCTGCCTCCGCCTTCTTCCGGTCTGTGATATCAGTGATAAAATTTAAAGTCGCCGGTCTGTTTTTCCACTGAATAATCGTGGTACCGATATCCACCCATTTTACAGTGCCGTCAGGCATTACTATTTTGTATTCATTACGTGGAGACATCGGTGCATTACGCAGCCGTTTCTGAAAGTTATCAAGAATTCGGACGCGGTCGTCGGGATGGATAAAACTCGTAAACTGCATATTCAGCAAGTCTTTTTCAGTATAGCCGGCGAACACTTCAAGCGATGTCCGGTTAACATACTTCAACTCGCCGTCCTGTGCTACCACTATTGCTTCATTAGCATTATCGATCAGAGTGCGGTATTGCTCGCGACTTTCTCTCAAAGCCTCTTCCGCCTGTTTTCGTTCGGTTATATTTTTAGAGGAACAAACTGCGGACAGGACATTCCCCTGATTATCCATAATCGGAGAAATCGTGCTCATATAATACAGAGTGCTTTCTTTTCCAGCTACGGGCCCTTCCACCGTTCCTTCTTTTCCTGTATAAAAGACCTTTTTTAAAGCAGCAAACCGTTTATCGGCCTCCTCTTTAGGGAAGAAATCCCACAATGTTTTACCGACTATTTCGTTGACAGATATACCGTAAACCTCGGCCAGACCCTGATTGGCATATGTGTAAGTACCTGCCGGTGTCAAGCAAAAAATTGGGTCAGGAGATTCATCAAGCAGAATCCTGTATTTTTCTCTACTTTCCTGCAATGCTGCTTCGGTGCGAATGCGGGTGAGAATTGTTGCGGCCTGCGCTACGATGTTTTCAATCAACAGCCGGTTGGGTTCGATAGCGCTCCCTGCATCCGCTAGAATAGCTATACCGCCGATATGCCGACCGTGGAATACAAAGCCCATCGTATAGACAGCATTTATATTAAGCAGGCGCTCGATGATACTACAGATTTGTCTCGGGTATATACGTACCATCAATGTAAAAATACCGTCAGTTAGAAATTCCAGCCGGCCGCTATTGTAGATAGCTAAATCATCCGCAGTAAAATCCTTAATGGGTACTTTCGTTTTACGTGGATCTGAACCGATAAGGCGCAAGACGCTGTTAACCAGAGTGTCATCTTCCAGCCCTTTCAAGGCTTTGACACTAAGTGTTTGTGTAACATCATCGAGCAGACTGACACTAACATACCCGGTTCCGACCAGGGTTTTGATCTGAGTGCACACAAAGTCAGCGACTTCATTGCTGGTTTCCAACTGATTGATTCGCAGCGATGCATTGGCTAAAAATTGAAGTTCATTCTCACAGGCATCGGGATTTACTTTAACTCCGGACAACTTGACCTTTTTCCCCATTTTACACCGCTTTACTGATAACTGTGACTCCCAATGAAACTATGGTCTTTAAGGAGTGTTATTATCAAAAAAGGGCACGGAAATTACCATGCGCGCAGCTCGCCCATAATAATTCCCGTGCCCTTCATTCAACCTTTCACCTCGGTTTCAGGAGTTCCGGATTGCTTATTGAATTAATTCATCTTGCCTTTGTTGACTTATACAATCAGGTTATTACGCATATCTACATTTGTCAAGATATCAGTACTATTTACTAGCCGTAATAGGCCATTCGGTCTAGATGGTTATGGTATTTCGGTTTGAATTTTTCTGTTTTGTCACTAAATATCGGCATATGTTATGATAAACACAAATTGCGGAAAAACAAGTTAACGAATGAACCCGGGACTACAAGTCGATCAGCAAATATTAACAGCTATTTCCCCCGGTTTTCGTTAAAAAAGGAGGAGATTTATATGGCAAATGTCAAACGAGTATTCAAGGTAGATGGGAAACCATTTTTCCCTTTGGCAGGGCAAGCACACAATGATGCCGGTTACAACGATCTGGAATCGGAAACTTTCTTTAAGGCCGTAAAGTTGATGCACGGCAATACCCTGACCATACCAGTATACTGGCTACAGGTGGAGCCGGAAGAGGGTAAGTTCAATTTTACCGCCGTGGACGCCCTGATTGCCAGCGCGCGGCGGTATGGAGTCAGATTGATTTTATTATGGTTCGCGACCTGGAAAAACGGCAACATGGACTATGTCCCCACCTGGGTAAAGGACGATAAAAAGCGCTTTAAACGGGTTATGTTGCCCACCGGCGGAGATTTATGGAACCTTTCCGCCCACTGCAAAGAAAGTTTGGAGGCTGATAAAAAGGCGTTTAGCGCATTGTGTAAACACCTGAAAGCGAAAGACAGCAAAGAGCATACAGTGATTGCTATCCAGCTCGAAAATGAATCCGGTATCCTGGGCAGCGACCGTGACTACAGTCCGGAGGCCCAGGCAATCTTCGATAGTCCCGTGCCTGCCAAACTGATTACGGCTATGAAAACTACGGGTAAAGGTCCGGTCTATGATATCTGGCAGCAGGCTGGCGGTAAACAGTCCGGCAGTTGGCCCGAGGTATTCGGGTGGCCAGCCGGTGAACTTATGACTGCCTGGGCTATTGCTACCTACATTGATAATGTCGGTAAGGTCGGGAAAGAAGCCCATGATATTCCGATGTACATCAACGTCTGGTTGATAGAATCGGATTTGGTAGCCGCAGGCGAAGGTTATCCATCGGGTTGCCCGGTCCCCAAAGTACTGGATATTTTCAAGTGGTTCACGCCACACATAGACATGATCTCGCCGGACGTTGAATATAACAATACACAGAGATATCAATATCTTTGTACCACGTATTCCCGCCCGGATAATCCTTTATTCTTCCCGGAAACGCCGCCAACCACGAACCTGTTTCGCGCGATCGCTGAATACAATCTTGTCGGTTATTCATGGATGGGAGGCTTTGATAATATTATTGCTGCGGACGGCACAATTCGTCCGGAGATGCAAGATGCGGTCAATACCATCTATTGTATCTCATCGGCGATACCACTCATACTTAAATACCAGGGAACGGATAAAATCCACGCCGTTGTCCAAGAAGAATACATGCCGAACCTGTGGTTCGATTTAGGCGATTACATCGGGCGAGTGCAATTCGGTGAGGGCATGGTACGCCCTGTCCGCAAAGACTGGCGGCATACCAAAGGAGACACGATGCCCAAAGAACAAGTCGATTCAGATGTCAAACCTGAATATAAGCGCGGCCGTGGCCTCTTGATACAGGCGGGTAAGAATGAGTTCTATCTCGTCGGCACCGGCTGGCGTCTTTTCCTTCGCCGCAAACTGCCGCCCGAACAGAACATCGCTTTGTTTTATCACCAGGACCTGGCAAACGCCCGCCAGTTTTCTGTAGATGAGGGCCATTTTAACGAGAACGGCATATTCGTTGTTGACCGTCAGCGCAATAAGACCCCATTGACCTACGGCGCCTGGGTGGAAGCTGACATCGGTGTGCTGCGCGTAATAATGGGTGATTAATCCGGTAAAATCAATAACTGTAGATCAAGATACTGACGAGCCTTATTAGGGCTCGTCAGTTTTTTTATTCGCTTTTCCCCGCGGGCATTAATATTTTTCCGCCGCACGGATGACCTTTTTCATTATCGATATTAATTGCTGGCGTTCGGCTTCTGTTAAAACCGACATTATTGTTTTATCGGATTTCATTTCATTACTTTTTTTATAAATATCGATACCTTTCTCGGTCAATTGAAACCGCAGCAGTGTGGATTTTGGTTTTTCCCGAACCTTTTCCAAGAGGCCGTCCCTTTCCATCCGGGTTATCTGCAGGGAAAGTGTATTAATACCACGATCGCTGTGTTTAATTAACTCAGCGAACGTTGCCTGCTCGCCCAGGTTATAAATGATAAACAGAAGATTCGCTTGTTGCGGAGAAATATCATACGGCGCCAGATCTTTTTGTCTTGCTCTCAATAATAAATCTCTGGCTCTGCCTGTCAAATGCCGGGAATACACACTGCTATTTTGCGAAATGATCTGTTCCATGTCCTCAGAATCTCCTTACCGCCAGAAAGTAACTGCAATTCAAAGCCGTTTATGTATTTCAGTATAATTTAGTCCGCCGGTATTAATCAACGTCCCACGCTGATTAATAAATATAACCTGATAACTTATTGACAACGACTAAAAGCTGATGTTATACTACCAAATAATTTACATTTCGCTGACGAAATCGGTACCGTTATCCATTCAGATTTCATAATCGAACCACAAAATGGGCATTCTATTTGAGTAACGGTACAAATATCCTTAAATGAGGAAAAAACACTTTTGCACTAAATAAGGAGGTCTATATGAAAAGAGGAACTATCTGGATACTCCTGTCATGTCTCCTGATAACATCACTGGTTTTATCATCGTGCGCTTCATCATCCACACCAACGAACTCCACTATCTCAACCATTACCACACCACTATCCACATCTACTACAGCTAAACCGGCTACAACTTCCACTATAGCAACATCGGTTCCCGTGACCACATCTGTCCCTACTGTAACGGGAAACTGGTGGGACAAAGACCCCAAACCTCAATACGGAGGCACCATGACCCTGCGTATCGATAAAGGCAACATCGGGGGTTTTGACCCTGATATGGCCTTCGGGGTTTACACCATATATTCGGCCTGGCTGGAAACCCTTTTTTCGGATGATTGGACTTTGAATCCATCCGTATTTAATTACCAGCTAAGTTTTCGGCCTAACCAGTATATGGTTGGCAACCTGGCCGCGAGCTATGAGTTTTCTGATCCAATGACTTTCGTTGTTCATTTACGTCAGGGCATCCACTGGCAAAACATCGCCCCGGCAAACGGCCGCGAGTTTGTCGCCGATGACGTAGTATTTCACTTTGACCGGATGTTAGGCACAGGTCACGGCTACACTAAACCGCCTCCTGGTGTCAATGTAGCTATCTGGGCAAATCTGGTGTCCCTAACTGCGACTGATAAATATACATTGGTTTTTAAATGGAACACTGCTAATCCTGAGATAATCATGGAAACATTACAGGCGAGCGGCGGCGGCGAACATTTTGAGAACCCTGATGCCGTGAAACTCTACGGAGATGTGAATGATTGGCATCATTCCATTGGCACCGGACCATTCATCCTGACGGATTTTGTTTCCGGCAGTTCTGCGACCTTGGTTAAAAATCCCGACTATTGGGCTTATGATCAGCGCTATCCGCAGAATAAGCTCCCTTACGTCGATAATCTGAAACTTTTAATAATACAGGACAAAGCTACTGCCCTGGCGGCGCTCCGCACTGGCAAAGCCGATGTCATGGAAAGCCTGATGATCGCGGATGCTCAATCTATACAGAAAACCAACCCTGAAATGCAGGAAATCATATATCCTCAATTAACCGGTTGTACAATAGACCCGCGGGTCGATAAAAAACCTTTCACTGACATTAAAGTCCGCATAGCAATGCAGAAAGCGATAGACCTGCCAACCATTGCCAAGACCTATTATCAGGGAACAGTCAGGCCGTATCCGATATCATTAACCTCTTATTACCTGAAAGGGTTAGGACTACCATATGAGGAATGGCCACAATCTTTGAAAGATGAATATTCATATGACCCGGCGGCCGCTAAAAAACTCCTGGCTGATGCCGGTTATCCGAATGGCTTTAAGACCGATTGCGTAGTTGATACTGCGGCTGATCAGGATTTACTGCAGATCGTAAAATCCTACTGGACAGCGATCGGCATTGACATGGAAGTACGTACGATGGACACCGCTTCTTTTGCAACCTATGTCATAACCAACCGGGCACACGACCAGATTGCCGACCGGGGAGGGGCGCTGGCTATTACCTATGAAATAATGCGGCAGCTGACCCGTTTTCAAACCGGATATTCCGTTAATTTCGGGATGATCAGCGACCCTGTTTTTGATGCCTATTATCCCAAGGCCGTAGCAACTACCAGTCTGGACGGCATCAAACAAATACTAAAAGACGCGAACTTGTACGTTGCGCAACAGCATTACACAATATCACTGCTGCAACCAATGAGTTTCGGTTTTTATCAACCGTGGCTGCACGGTTACAACGCTCAATTTTTCGGAGTTTCCGGACCGGCCATCGGCGCTCTGCTTCTGGGCTACTATCCTCCGCGTTTCTGGATAGACCAGAATATGAAGAAGACAATGGGACGTTAGCAACATCCGAGAAGAATAATTAAATATTAATAATGCGGTCTGGTGATTTTATTAATTTAAAGTCATGACCGGCAATCAGGCGCGGCTTGTTGCAAGTTAAAAAGAGAAGGAGAGGTTGATGGAAATAAAAAGAACAGGATTTATTATGACCAGAGCAGAATCGTTAATCCCAGGGAAAGGCGAAGGCCACCCCAATCAAATAGGTTATGCCTATCTGCGTCTGGCCAATGCTCCCATTCCGGTAGGGAAAGAACCTTCGATGCACATCGACCTGGTGCTTAACGTCATCCAACCCGGCGGCGGAATTGAGGAGCATTATCATGACTATAGTGATGAAATGCCGATTTTCGACCACGTTTACTGGATAATATCAGGCAAGATCAAAGCTACTATCGGGGATGAGGAAAAAGTAGTCGGCGCGGACAGTATGATCTATTGCCCATCAAACATCAGGCATTCCATTACCAATGTTGGAAAGGGCACTGCCAAGATACTAAGATTGAGCGGCTGCAATAACGGCGCGAAAATGGGCGGGGCTGTCTGGTCAAAAATGCCGAGCGGAGATTTAACCGCACATGACTGGAAATTAGCGGATGGCACAAAACCCGAAAAAATGATTTCTAAATGCGATTAAAAAGGAAACTAAATGAAAAAGACAACTTTGCTACGCATGATGCTAAAAGACCCGGAAATTCTGTTAGTTCCAGTTGTATACGATTGCATGACGGCCAGGATTGCAGAGACCGTAGGATTTAAGGCGGTTTTTATGCCCGTCAGCATCACAACCATGATGCAGATTGGTTTACCTCCCATCGGCCTGGCCACCGCCAGTGAAATAATAAACTGTGTTAAATATACGGCTGATGCTGTAAATGTCCCGCTCATTTTGAGCGCTGACGATGGCTACGGTGGCACATTAGCCGCCTATCGTACAACACAGGAAGTTATCAGAGCGGGCGTGGCCGGAATGTCGATCAGCGATCGCGTCTCGGTGATTAAAACAACCGTTCCGCATAATCTTATCGAAGTTCTGTCCAGAGATGATTATTTTGGCAAGATGGGTGCTGTGGTGGAAGCGCGCAATAACGGGGACAAGGATTTCGTAGTGATTGCCCGGATCGAAGCCGGCGCACTATTAGGAGATGAAGAAGTAATCGCAAGGGCCAAAGGCTGTCTAGCGTTGGGAGTAGATGTTATTCTCCCCCATTCCCGACCGAAGGAATCAAAATTCGGAGTAAGAACAAAAGCGGATTTAAAAGAACTTTATAAAAAAATCGGCGCGCCGGAAGCGATGATCTGGGGCATGGGACCGAGGGGTTTCACCGGTCAAGACTACCGTGATGTCGGTGCTAGGATGTGGGCGCCAAATGATTCACCTACTGATATCGCGCAAAAAGCCTTATTCGGTCTTTATCAGGAGCTATATGACACGAAGAAAGAACCCGTCAGTGACGGCACGCCGGTCAGGCAATTTTCCGACAAGATCAAAGGCATGGATTACTGGCGCGGGATAGAAAAGAAACATTTGCCGTAACAGTTTTAAGGAAATAGCTTCAGGTTTCCGATAATGAACGTATTACCAGGCATTCCTAAAGCATTGCACCGTCAGCAGAATAACTAAAAAATTTAAAGGAGCATTTGATGGCTAAATTAGGAAGCAGCACTTTTATTTTTAATCAATTGGATATCTATGGGGCTTTTCAGCATATAGCATGGGCAGGGTTTAGCGGAGTGGAACTGGCCTGTTCGGCAAACGTGCCTCCGCACATTGAGTTGAATACGGACAAAGCGTATATCGATGAGGTTAAAGCAACGGCTAAAAAACATGGTGTGGAGTTGTATGCTATCGATGCAGGTGAGCCTCCATTTAGAGCTCTACCTGAAGACGAAAAGGTTAAGACAATGGCTAAATTATTCGATGTTGCAGCTAAATTAGGGATTCCGGTCGTGGCAATCCGTTCCGAAGGAAAAGCAGATGATAAAGAAGTGACAGATAAATTATTTGGCTATATCAATAAATTATGCAAACAGGCAGAAAAAAGAGGAATAAAAGTGGCAGTGGAATGTCATGCAGGACATTCACTTTATAACACAGCGATGTTGATCAAATTGATAGATGAGATAGATTCCCCGGTTTTGGGCGCTAATCTGGACCCCAGCAACGTTTTCAGGGGCGGTGAGGATCCTGCAGAGAGTGTACTGAAGCTGGGAAAACGATTAGTTCATACTCATTTGCGTGATTGCCCGCGTGAAGTACAAATTCGCGCCGTTCCGGAACAGCAGACACCCGGCAGAGGGGATATCGATTGGGTCAAAATTTTGAAAAACCTGAAAAAAGTGGGGTATGCCGGAGCGCTGGACACCCACATTTTAGGCGCCGCGACTTATCCGCTTTCCCGGCAGATGGGGATTGCAGCGGAGGGCAGAGGCTACCTGAATAAATGCCTCCGTGAATTGAAATAATTATTATGTCGCAATTAAACCGATTTGCTTCATAGGTGATCGCCCTGACAATTTATCCGAGCGTTCTGTTTAAAGCCATAAAGGAGCTGTTCATGCAAAAAGCCGCCAGGTGGTGGGATAAACTCGGCAAGCCGCAATACGGCGGTGAAATGGTCATTTCAAGCCCATCGAACATTGAAAATTTTGACCCGTATTTCAGTGAGCATCTTACCCAGATATATACGGGTTGGTTAGAAAGGCTGTTGGCTGAAGATTGGACGATAGACCCCTCAATATTCGATTTCAAGCTAGTATCACCTCACCGGTATTTGAAAGGCCTCCTGGCGGAAAGCTGGGAATTCACAGAACCGGGCACACTGGTTTTTCATCTTCGTAAAGGGATCCACTGGCAGGATATACCTCCAGTGAATGGCCGGGAATTTACCGCTGATGATGTAGTCTTTCACTTTCACCGGTTATACGGTTTGGGCAGCGGTTACACCAGACAATCTCCGCATCACAAAAAAGTGATTATGTATAAAGACCTGTTATCCGTTACCGCCATTGATAAATATACCGTCGCTTTTAATTGGAAGACGCATAACCCCGAGTTTATCCTGGAAGTGCTGGTGACGAATCACAGTCCGGAATTGGTGATCGAGCCGCGTGAGGTCGTGGAGAAATGGGGAGACGTCAGTGATTGGCATCATGCTGTTGGCACCGGACCGTTTATTTTAAATGACTTTGTTCCCGGTAGCTCGGCAACCATGGTTAAAAATCCAAATTACTGGGGACATGACGAACGCAACCCGCAGAACAAACTGCCTTATGTAAACAAAGTCAGGATTATCATAATACCCGAAAAAGATAAAGCCCTTCAGACATTTCTAGCCGGTGGTTTGGATGCCATTGATGGAATTTCGATTGAGCAAGCCGAAGCGATTAAGAAAACTAACCCTGAGATATTACAAATAATGATTCCTCCGTCCGGGACTAACACCATCGACCCGAGAAATGATGTCGCACCATTTAATGACATTAGAGTCAGAAAGGCAATGCAGATGGCCATTGATCTGCCGGGCATCGCCAAAAACTACTACGGTAGTTCTGTGGAACCTTATCCTTCAACATTAAGTTCGAAATGCGTAAAATTATGGGGCGAGGACTGGGCATTCGACTATAAGGCATGGCCACAGGATCTGAAGGACGAATATGCTTATAACCCGACGGCTGCCAGGAAACTTCTAGCTGATGCCGGTTACGCGCATGGGTTTAATACTAACATCGTAATAGACAGTTCAGCGGATTTGAAATTACTCCAGATCGTTAAATCATATTTCGCTCAGGTCGGCATCGAGATGGAAATCAGGCCAATGGATTCCAACCACAAACATGACCAATTGGCTTTTTCAGGCGGGACTCTTGGGCTTGACGTTGAGCCGTTCAGGGAACTCCCCCGGCTGCAGACCGGATACCCGCTAAATATTCGTTTGCGGGTTAGCGATCCTGTTTTTGACGCCTTCTTTCCACGGGCTCAAGCTGCTGCGAATCTCGATGAGACAAAACAAATATTTAGAGAAGCAAACGAGTATGTCGCGCGGCAGCACTTCGCGATCTCCTTATTACAAAAACCGATGCAATATTCACTCTGTCAGCCGTGGCTCAAAGGCTACCACGGTCAATTCGGCGCAATCTCCTGGAGCCCTCCGAGCCTATCGTTCTACGCGGCACGCTTCTGGATAGACCAAAAGCTGAAGAAATCTCTGGTACATTGAGAACCGTGTGAAAAATTAGTCAGGCTTATTAAAGCTTAAAAAATAGCAAAATTTAACTGCTGATTTAACGAAAGTGCTTGATTAAAAGGAGTTTGAAATGAAAGGAAAAACTCAATGGACAGGCTTGATCTATTTCATAATAATTTCTCTGATTGCGGGATCTTGCACCACATCGACAACTTCAACTTCGACTACAACTAAAACAACGGCCTCAACAACGATTACTTCAGTCAGCAAAGTAGTTTCAACTGCAGCTCCTTCAGCCACAACGTCTACCCCTACAACTGCAGGTAACTGGTGGGACAAATTCGGTAAGCCGCAATACGGCGGTACATTGACGCTTGAAACCCCCAAAGATGTGGTAAATTTTGATCCCTATAATGCTGCACAGTTGCCCAGTATACTGGCAGGATGGATGGAGCCGTTGCATACGGACGATTGGAAACTGGACCCGACAATATTTAATTACAGACTAAACTTCCGTCCTCCCCAGTATATCAAAGGAGATCTCGCGACAAGTTGGGAAGTTGCAACGCCAAACACCTATGTCGTTCATCTCCGCCAGGGAATCCACTATCAGAACATATCTCCGGTAAACGGCCGGGAATTCGTGGCTGATGACGTTGTATATCACTATGATCGGCTGTACGGTCTCGGCGGTGGTTTCACCAAGCCCAGTCCGGCACAAGCCACGGTTGCAGCATTTCAAGATCTGGTATCAGTAATAACCACCGATAAATACACCGTAGTCTTTACTTGGAAGACACCAAACCCAACGTTCATTATGAACACCATCCAGCAGACTTCCACCCCAGCAATGATAGAGGCCTCTGAAGCAGTAAAACAGTGGGGAGACCTCAATGATTGGCATCATGCGATCGGTACCGGACCGTTCATTTTAAATGACTATGTCAGCGCTAGTTCGGCAACACTGGTCAAAAATTCCAATTATTGGGGATATGATGAGCGATATCCACAAAACCAGCTCCCTTATGTAGATCAAATTAAGGTACTGGTAATACCAGATATTAACACCGCCATGGCTGCAATGCGCACCGGCAAGATTGACGAAATGGACGCACTCACTCTTAACCAATCCCTGGCAATGCAGAAAACAAACCCTGAAATATTGCAGTTTACAATTCCGGCAGCAGCTGCTAATACTATCGACCCTCGAAATGATGTAGCGCCTTTTAAAGATATTAAAGTGCGCGAAGCAATGCAAATGTCGCTAGACCTAAAAACAATTGCCTCCACTTTTTATGCAGGAACTGCTGATCCATGGCCATCCTCTTTAACCTCTAACTACCTGTCTGGATTAGGGTGGCCGTATCAACAATGGCCGCAGGACCTGAAGGACGAATATGCCTACAACCCAACGAAGGCAAAGCAGCTTCTAGCAGCGGCAGGCTTTCCTAACGGCTTTAATACTGACTTGGTAGCAGCATCTGATTCGGATTTAGATTTGGCGCAGATTGTGAAATCTTACTTTGCAGCAATTGGTATCAACATGGAAATCAGGGTAATGGACGCCGCCAGTTGGACATCTTTTGTCTATACCGGCCGCAAACAGGATGCGTTGGCTCAGCGCTCAATCGGAGCGCTAGGTCAAACCAATGGTCCACTCAATCAGCTTCCGAGGCTTATGACGGGATCTTCATATAACTACCTGATAGTAAGTGACCCTGTTTATGACGCCTTCTATCCTAAGGCTATGGCTGCCAATACTGATGCGGCGGTGGTTCAAGCGCTTAGAGATGCGAACGAGGAGGTTGCGCGACAGCATTTCGCTATATCACTGCTTTCTCCCAATATCTTCTCCCTCTGCCAGCCTTGGCTAAAAGGTTTCAATGCTCAAACCCAGTCGACCTTTACAACGAATGGAACCCCGGGTTTACTGAGCTTTTATGGAGCCCGGTTCTGGATAGACCAGAAATTAAAGACTTCTCTGGGGCATTAAGATATTGAAGCAGGGATAAATGATATTTAGATATGAGATAAGTCGAATGTGCTGACTTGAATGCAAAAGGAGAAAACGTGATAGAAGAAAATAGAACAGGATTTATCCGGACAATAGCTGAAGCAAAAGCGCCTGAAGGCCCCAAGGAAGGGCATCCGGGTAATCAGGGCGTTCATTTTATGAAAGCGCATGGGACAAACGCATCTCTTGGTCTGAATATAATAAAGCCGCAAGGCGGCATTGAAGAACACTATCACGAATTTAACAGCGAGATGCCCGTCTATGACCATGTCTATTACGTGATTTCCGGGCGAATCCGGGCGAATGTAGGGGCTAACGAAAGGGTTGTCACCGCCGATACTTTGATCTATTGTCCGTCAAGTATGAGACATTCCATCATTAACGTTGGCAAAAGGTTGGCCAAGGTATTGGTGATCAGCGGATTTGGCGAAGGGGATAAGATGGGTTGTCCGATATATTCCAAAATCCCCAGCGGGGACTTAAAAGCGCACCCCTGGAAATTAGCCAGTACCGTAAAAAAACCGGAAGTGAAAGATAAAAGAACCGGTTTTATCATGACCATTAAAGAAGCGTTGCGCGGAACCGGCGCCGAAGGTCATCCCGGTAATCAGGGCTACAGCTATTTGCGTACCGTTATCGCCGCCGCTCCAGTTGGCAAGGAACCTTCAATGCATATCTCATTGGGACTGAATAAAATTCAACCCGGGGGCGGTATCGAAGAGCATTACCATGAATTTAGTGATGAGATGCCGGTTTTTGACCACATCTACTACGTAATTTCCGGCCATATTAAAGCTAAAGTGGGAAACATCGAAAGAACCGTCGGAGCTGACAGTCTGATCTATTGCCCATCCAATATCCGGCATTCAATCACCAATGTCGGCGATGGCCTCGCAAAGCTGTTGAGGGTGAGCGGTTCAGCAGAAGGGAAAAAGATGGGAGGTCCGGTGTACTCAAAAATACCCAACGGGAATCTGGGCGTGATGCTGTAGAAAATAGCAAGTCTTTAAAATCCATCAGAACCTGCTGTTAATATGAGCGCTGTTGAAACTGAATTGATTTGCAATTTTGAGCAGCATTAAGAGTCTTACCTGAAGGCTGGCCTTGCCAGGGGAATCCAGGGTACTGAGAATTTGTGGTTGGATTCTTAGCTAAGTGTTGCAAGATGCCCCTCCCGTGATCGGAGCCCTGGGAGTAATCGGGGTTAGTGGCACGGCCAGCCTTTATCCTTTAATATTCCAAAATAATCGCAGCTATTAACGTAGCCGTAGATTTAATTAAACTGATTGTCCACATTCTTCAGACAAGCGCAAAGTCGAGTTTCTTGCTATAATATTCGATGTCGATTATTTAGTTATAAGAAACAGGAGTGGAATTATGCCGGTTAAGGATAAAGTTATCATTATCACAGGCGGAGCAAAAGGAATTGGCGTAGTTTTATCATATAAATTCGCCGAATCCGGAGCTAAAGTAGTAATTGTTCAACGCGACCAGGTTACAGGCAACCAGGTAGCGTCAGATATAAAAATGAAAGGGCACGAAGCAATGTTCTTCAAGGCCGATGTATCCAGCGAATCCGACACTCAAGGCATGGCCAAAACTACTCTCGAAAAATATGGGCGGATTGATGTATTGATCAATAACGCCGCCTATAAAGGCCCTGACGGCGCGATGAATAAACCATTCGACCAGATCCCCGTCGAAGAATGGGATAGAGTGATGGCAGTCAATCTGCGCGGAGCTTGGTTGTGCTGTAAAGCAGTCGCTCCTTCTATGAAGGCGCAAAAAAAAGGGAAGATAATAAACACCGGTTCATCCGCCTGGGATGTCGGCTACGGCCCCTGGTTGCACTACGTTACAACAAAAGCAGGTTTGATCGGTTTTACCCGCAGCCTTGCCAGAGAATTGGGAGTTTTCAATATCAATGTGAACCTGGTGTCGTACGGCAGCCGGTTAGAAGACCAGTTCATCAAGAAACAACCCACGCCCGAAGACCTGTATGGAACAGTGGCATTTTTAGCTTCTGAAGAAAGCGATTTTGTGACCGGTCAGACTATTCACCCTAATGCCGGTGCCTATCTACATTAAACATCTCTACAATTGAAATGAGAGGGTATTGGAACCTATGCTACGACATCAAAAGTAATTCAGTAAATATCTTAATCTTTAAACCAGGTGATTCGATATTTACTACCTCTCGCCAGGGTACTGGCGGCATCGGCAATATGATATATGTTGGTATGTACCCCGGCTCCTTTTGCTTTGCTCAGGCAAGAAAATTTATCCGTGAAATCCTGGTAGGATATGCTAACATCTTTTTTCGCATAGCTTGATTTCTGCAGGTCGTTATAATCGCCCGCAACCACTTCTTGCCATGCATTTGATTTATATTGTTCAAACAATACCAGACCCTTCCACCACATACCTTTTTGGAGGACAAGTTCAAACTCGATTTCACTCGGATTTACCGTCAGACCGACATATTCCAGCTTGATCTGGTCGCCGTCTGGCAAGTCCTGCCCATTCAATCTTGCTACTCTGATCTCGTAGGTAAATGATGGTGCTTCAGACATTTTAATTCTCTCCTCCTTGTTTATTTGGCCGGCTTTTTCGATTTGAATATGCATAAATTCTGCAGCTTATCTCAGCGAATATTGTCACCTCCTTACGGTCTTTAACGGCAAGAATGAATGTATCCTTGTATTTATTTCTTATTTAAGATAAAGCTAAAGTGATGTTATATCGTGCGCAACCACTTGTCAAGGGTTTTGATATCGTTTTTAGGAAATGTTAAGAAGCTGTTTTTCAATGATATTATTAGCAGTCCTCTGGATGAAGGGTGGGTGAAAACGCCGTATATCTCTAATCCTCCAGCTAAAAACCGGCCTGTGCCCAGCCCGTATACGCATTTCCAGCACTATCCATCGGGTTATATATTTCCATACCATTATAAAAATCCTGTTACCGGGAAATGAACCGGCACAGCCAGCAGTTCATATGCATATTCAGTGGGATAAAGAGCCCAACTGAGTGTGCAGCGAAAATGAAATATATCGGGGCAATCCCCAAAACTCCTCTTTTCAATTAATCCCTTTTTTTGATTGACTAAAGCTGAGGCTGTTTGAAGATCATTTTTCTGCGTATTTATGTTTATATCTGTTATAATATTCGATATCGAATTTTATAAAATGGTAATATTGAACAATATTGAGGCGGGGGGTAAAGTGCTGGAAACTGCCAAACCTTGCATATTAAAATGGCAGCATCCAGAAGGACTTGTATTGACCCCTTCCATCAGTAGATTAGGTCCCTCCGCGATAGCAACTGCAGCGGAATTGCAGGTAGTACAGGACACGGGTTCGTAGTAGAATTATCACAGATATAAATAATTGCTGGAGGAAGATCTTGTCTGTAAAATACACTAATGTCAATCCACGGAAACTGGTAGAATTTTCCACCGGGATACTGGAAAAGGCAGGTATCCCCAGAAAAGATGCAAATACTACCGCGAACCTGCTTGTGAATACAGACCTGCGCGGCATCGCGTCCCACGGAGTAGCGCATTTAAGCACAATGTACGTTAAGGGAATCAAAGATGGTTTGATCAACCCGAAACCCGGTATAAAAATATCCAGCGGCGCCCCTGCCACTGCTGTCATCGACGGCGACCGCGGGCTGGGATTTGTGGTGGGGAACCGGGCAATGCAGGAAGCAATGAAGAGAGCGAAAATCACCGGCATTGGCTGTGTCGCGGTGCGCAATACTACTCACTTTGGGGCTTGCTCTGCTTATTCCCTTTTACCTGTCAAAGAAAATATGATCGGTTTTGCCAGTACTACCGGTGGTATTCGGGCCGGCGCACCCGGGGCAGCAGGCCCCGTTACCGGCATGAATGCCATGAGTTTCGCCGCGCCTTCCGATGTGGAGTTCCCGTTTTGTCTCGATATGGCCACCCCCATTGTCGCTCACGGAAAAATCGAAATAGCGTTAAGAACCGAACAAAAACTGCCGTTGGGATGGGAGATTGACGCAGAGGGAAACCCCATCACAGACCCGAAAGAAGAATTTCCTAAAAAGGGTTCGATCGTCCTGCTCGGCAGCACACCAGAATTAGGCGTCTATAAAGGCTTTGGTTTGAATATCATGGTGGATGTGCTCTGCAGCATCCTGGCAGGTTCCATGTCCATTCCTGAAATCAGAAAACAGCCAGGCCACGGCTCGGAGTGCACCCATTTTTTCTGCGCCGTTAATATTGCGGGATTTTTGCCGCCGGAAGAATTTAAAAAGAGCATGGACCACATGATTTCGGTCTACCACGGCCTGCCGAAGGCGAAAGGCGTTGACAGAATTACCATCCCCGGCGAACTGGAGTGGGAGCTCGAACAGGAACGCCGTAAAAATGGCATTCCGCTGGACGAAGAGGTGATCAAGTCTCTGAAAGACCTCGCAAAGGAATTTCAGGTAAACTACAATCTCAGCTAGATACTGATTTCCACCACTGTTTGGAAAATAAAAGGAAATTGAAATGGTCGACCAACCAAGTAAGCCTTTGCGCAACCGGAAAAAGCCGGCGCCGATCAATGCCAAACCGGTTACACCTGAAGAATTTGAAGGTCTGGAAACAGAACTTTGCGGGGTGAAAATGAGAGCCCCGTTCGCGGTCGGCGAAATGTTCGGTTTCGGAGGCGAAGCCTGGAAAATGACTCCGGAAGAACAGGCCGCCGAATACCTGCGCTGGGTGGAGGCGGGAGTAGGTTGGCTATCAATCTGTAATATCCAGGGAGTTGCTCCCGCGGAAGTCAGAAAAACCATCGAAGAAAAATCGAGAAAATTGGCGGAAGAGGAAAACAAGCCGCGCTGGGTCAGGGAAGGTTTACCACCGCCTACTTACCCGAAATTTCTCTTTTCTTGGGAAGGACCAGGCGGTTATCTGGGCACGACCATGATGGGACACGGACGCCCGATCGGCAGCGGAGGCGGAGCTAGCGGTACGGCAGTCTGGCCAACTTCTCCCACTGAAAGAGAAAAAAAGAAAGAACGGCTAAAAAGAATCATCAGCATCGTAAAAGCGAAAAAACCATCTAACGTACCGCTGGTATTTACAATTTCCGGGTTGGGGGCAGTACCCGAAGACTTCGTCGAATCGGCAAAACTGGCGGAAGAACTTGGCGCAGAACTGATCGATTTGAACAATACCTGCCCGGTGAGTTGCTTCAACGAAGATTACCCCAAATGGTGCGCGGAGCGCAGTTGGCCGGCCCATAACATGGCCGGCGCGCACATGGCGATGTCAACTCTGGGTGTGGGAGATGTAATCGCCAAAGCAGTAATACAAAGCGTACATGTGCCGGTCGGTATTAAATTTGCACCGGAAATATGTACGTTTCCTCTAATTATTGAAACAGCCCGTATGTATGAAAAAGTCGGCGTAAAATTTATTACGACAATGAACAGCGGCTGTGCCGTAATACCGCCGGATATTTACAACCGAGGGAAATCTTTAGTCGACGGCTGGGATCGAAATTCGGTGACCGGTATCCAGGGGCCTTATGTATTGCCACAGCAATATCTGGCCATCGCCGCGCTCAGGCATTATGTTCCCAATATGGAAGTATTAGCCGTGGGAGGAATCACGACTCCTGAAAATGTCATCGAGTGCTTGATGCTTGGTGCCAGTACCACTGCACAGGTTAATGCGGTATTAACTCGAGGCCTGGATGTCATGCGGCAGAATGTGCATTTTTTGCATGAATTCCTACAAGACCAGGGTTATAAAAATGTTAAAGAATTTATAGGCATCCATGAGCAATATTTTGGCGGACAGGAATATATTGCAGGGAAAGAAAATGTAACCTACATCGGGGCAACAGACAATGCCAAATGCGCAGGTTGCGGGGTGTGCTGCGACCTGCCGGGTATGGCTGGCTTATGCAGGCATATGGACACCGGGGGTAGATTTCCGATTGTTGATGAGAGCCATTGCAACAGCTGCGGTTCATGCGTTGTTGCCTGTCCTTACGATGCCTGTTTTATGAAAAAAGTTGCTTAACTGGTGAGCAACGTTAAACAACGGCCTCAATTAGCTGCGGCTTCGAGCATTATTTAGCAAATTCTTTTCATTCAACTGGAGAATCATTTAGAATGAGTGTCATTGGTTTGCAAAACCAAAAGTATTATATGTCTTATAAATTTCCCACGACCTTACGGTCGGGGTTTTCACTGCCTCAACTTCGTTGCCCTGCATCTTGACGGAAAGAGGAAGATGCAGGGAGAACTCCATCCCTCGACCTTACGGTCGGGGATTT
>Ga0182010_10000496_pt1 | contig 22439 bp, 18 predicted proteins | sample 611E1MmetaG_FD_120488 | JGI IMG/M metagenome (GOLD analysis project Ga0182010, IMG submission 120488) | Permafrost microbial communities from Stordalen Mire, Sweden - 611E1M metaG | ecosystem: Environmental > Terrestrial > Soil > Wetlands > Permafrost | place: Sweden: Stordalen | collected... | reverse complement strand
TCGCACCGGCCGTGAAGCTGGGCGACGGCAGCGTGCTCACGGCCGGCGGTACGGACGGCATGAACTTCACAGCCACGGCCGAGCGCTGGACTCCTTCGAGCGGGACCTGGACCGTTCGACGTAACGGGCTACTTCATGGCCGATGACACCGGCGCCACGTTCGATTCGCTGAGCCCCGTTCGACTGCTCGACACGAGAAATGGAACCGGGCTGGCCGGGAAGTTCAGCAGCAACGCGGCCCGGACGCTGCAAGTCACCGGCCAGAAGGTACCGTCGAGTGCGATCGCGGTGACTGGCAACCTCACGGTGGTGTATCCCTCCAGCTCCGGCTGGGCCTTCGCCGGACCGTCCCTGCCTGCCAATCCGGTGACGGTCAACGTCTCGATGGTCAATTCGGTCGCGGGCGACGTCAAGGCCGACGGCGTGACCGTGGCCCTGAGCAGCTCCGGCTCATTGAGCCTGGTATGGGAAGGGACGACAGGATCCACGTCCGACATCCTGTTCGACGTGACCGGCTATTTCGTCAGTGGCACGAGTGGCGCGCGCTTCGTGCCGATCGACCCGCTCCGTGTCGCCGATACGCGCATCGGTCTGCCGGCCCAGGGCCCCATCCTCGTGGCTCATCCCGTGGCCGTGCCGGTGGCTGGTCAGGGCCATATCGCCAGGACGGCCATAGCCATGTCCGGCAACCTGACCGTGGTCAACCAGACGGCGGCCGGCTACCTGACTGCCGCCCCGGTCGCCCCCACCACGCCGACGCAGACCTCGACGCTGAACTTCCCGGTGGGCGACATCCGGGCCAACGGCTTCGACGTGAGTCTGGCCGGCGACGGAAGCATCGGCGTGGTCTACTTCCCTGCGCCGCGGGCGGGCACGCAGTTCGTTGTGGACGTCACGGGCTACTTCACGCCCTGACCGGCGCCCTCTCTGTCCCGAACGGCGCCACAGCCGTACCCGGTCGGTCGCGCCTCCCGTAATGTGTAGGGACTGAGTTCTATTTCGCCGCCGACGCTCTTAGCGAAGCCGTACCGACGGCCGCTGCGTCCCGCCGGCCAGGCTCAGGCGGCAGCCCCCTTTTCCTGCGAGGAGCGTGTCCGTGGACGTGGTTGAGCTGGATCGTCTCCAGTTTGCCCTGACGATCAGCTTCCACTTCGTGTTTCCGGCCGTAACGATCGGTCTCGCCGGGTTGATCGCCATCGTCGAGACGCTTCGGTGGTGGACGAAGCACGACGTCTACGACCGCCTGTCCGTGTTCCTGACGAAGCTGTTCGCGATCACCTTCGTCATCGGGGTGGTCAGCGGGATCGTCATGGAGTTCCAGTTCGGGACGAACTGGTCGCGCTTCTCGGGGTTCGTCGGCGACATCTTCGGCGTCCCGCTGGCGGCCGAGGGCATCTTCGCGTTCTTCCTGGAGTCGGCGTTCGTCGGCGTGGTCCTGTTCGGTCGAGACCGGGTCGGCTCGACGGTTCGGTGGATCGCCGGCCTGCTCGTCTGCTTCGGCACCACCTTATCGGCCTTCTGGATCCTCGTGGCCAACTCATGGATGCAGACTCCGGCCGGCTTCAAGATCGTCACCGACTCGAGTGGCGTGCAGAAGGCCCAGATGACCGACTTCTTCGAGGCGATGTTCAATCCGTCGACCTTGCCTCGCTTCTTCCACACCATGGCGGCCTGCTGGGTCGTCGGCGCCTTCTTCCTGATGGGCATCTCCGCCTGGTACGTCCTTCGCGGGCGGGGCTCCGACGTCACGTCGTTCGCCCTGCGGATGAGCGTGGTCATCGCCTTCCTGGGGGCAGGGGCCATGTTCGCCACGGGGGATCTGCAGACGCGCGAGGTTCAGGCCAACCAGCCGGTCAAGTTCGCCGCGATGGAGGGCGTCTGCACGACCGCCACGAGCGTCCCGCTCGACCTAATCGCCGTGCCCCCGAGCCAGGGGTGCGTGGGCGGCACCGGCCCCGGAATCGCGATTCCGTACGGCCTGAGCGCGATGTCCGACCTCGATCCGAACGGTGTGATCAAGGGGCTCGACCAGGTTGACCCGTCGCTCTGGCCGCCCGTGGCCGAGACGTTCATGAGCTTCCACATGATGGTCGGGCTGGGTGCGCTGATGCTCCTGCTCATGGTGATCGGGGTCTTCTTCCTGTGGCGCCGTTCCCTCGAGAAGCATCGCTGGTGGCTGTGGCTGGCCGTGGCGGCCATACCCGCGCCGATTCTCGCCACCGAGCTGGGGTGGATGACCGCAGAGGTGGGGCGCCAGCCGTGGATCGTCCAGGGCTTGATGATGGTCTCGGCGGGCACCTCTCCCTCGGTTTCGGCGACCGACGTGTCCATCTCGCTCGTCGCCATCCTGCTGCTCTATGCCCTGCTCTTCTTCCTGTGGATCTACGGACTGACCAGGGAGATACGCCGCGGCCCGGAGGTCGGCGCAGAGGTCGCTCCGGTCACGCCGGCGGCTCCGATCGACGCTCTTCCCGCTTCTCGGGCCGTCTCTCCGTCCAAGTCGGACCCCAGTGGGAAGAAGGGGCGCTGAGATGCAGCTTTCGACCGTCTGGTTCCTCCTGATTGGCTTCCTGTTCTCCGGGTACGCGATCCTAGACGGCTTCGACCTTGGGGCTGGGGCAGTTCATCTGCTCGTCGCCCGCAACGACGCCGAACGGCGCCAGGTCCTGAACGCCATCGGCCCCGTGTGGGACGGCAACGAGGTGTGGCTGATCGCCGGCGGCGGCGCCCTGTTCGCCGCGTTCCCGCTCGTCTACGCTACGGTCTTCTCCGGGTTCTACCTAGCCATGGTGTTGCTGCTCGGGGCGCTGATCCTACGAGCGGTATCTATCGAGTTCCGCAGCATGGAGACGGCGAGGGTCTGGCGGCTCGGCTGGGACGTGGGCTTCTCGCTCGGGTCGGCGCTGGCGGCGGTGTTGTTCGGTGTGGCCCTGGGCAACGTGCTCCGCGGCATCCCGATCGATGCCGACGGCGCCTACCGCGGCGGCCTGGTCGGATTGCTCAACCCGTTCTCTGTCACGATCGGCATCCTCGCCCTGGGGCTGGCCGTCTTGCAGGGCACTTCCTGGCTCGTGCTCAAGACGGACGGGGCGCTGCAGGCTCGGGCGCGACGGGCCGGCGTCGCGGCGGCCGTCCTGGTGATTGTGGCGTGGACCGGAGCCACGGGTCTGGCCTGGACCGATGCCTCTCGCGTCTTCGACAACTTCGGGAACCCGCTGGCATGGGTTGGTCCGCTGCTTACGGCGAATGGGCTGCTGTACATGCTCATGGCCTTTCGGCTGAGGCAGGACGGGCGGGCCTTCCTCTTCTCCAGCCTGGCGGTCGTCGGCCTGGCGGCCACGGCGGGCACGGCCCTGTATCCGAACCTCCTTCCCGCCGTGAACGCCGCTCGGAGCCTGACCGTCGACAACGCTCACTCCTCCGACCTGGCGTTGGCGGTCATGCTGGTCGTTGCCGTGATCGGCATGCCGATCGTGCTGGCCTACACGAGCTTCATCTACTGGAAGTTCAAGGGCAAAGTCCGCCTCGACGGTGCGGGCTACTGAGTCGAGCCTCGGTCGGACGTCTTCGGTCTGCCGTCGCCTGCCGGCGCCCGGAGAGAGGCGACTCTGACGCGCAGCTAAACGTCGCCGAACGATGGTGGCGGCAGGACGGCTGGGGGACGCCCGGTGCGTGACGTCGCCTGCCGGCGCCCGGAGAGAGGCGACTCTGACGCGCAGCTAAGCGTCGCCGAACGATGGTGGTGGCAGGCGGCCGAAGAGGTCGCGACCGTGGAGGGCGCGCGCATCCCCGACTACCAATCCGGATCCACCTGGCGATCGAGCAGTTCGGCGAGCGTGACGCGAGGGCGGATGAGCTGCGCTCGGCCGTTCCTCACGGCGACTTCCACGGCCGACGGGTGGGACAGGAAGAACGGCATCGATTCGGTGAAGCCGTAGGCGCCCACGTCGAGCACCGCGACCAGGTCGCCAACGCGCGGTCGCGGCAGCATCGCCCCGGCGGCGAAGACGTCGAGCCCCGTACACAGCGGACCCGCCACCGTCGTATTGACGGGTGCCCGGCCGGGGTCCGGGGCGAGAACGGCCAGTCGCTGCTCGCTCTGGACCAGGGCCGGCCGCAGAAGGTGGTTGATGCCTCCGTCGAGGATCGCCACCGGCGCCGAGTCGGGGCCCTTCACGTCCACGACCCGGGTCACGTACGCGCCAGCGGGACCCACCAGGAACCGGCCTGGCTCGAGCACGAGCTCCAGCTCGCTGTGTCCGTCCGCGTCCCAGCCCTCACGCAGCTCGGTCAGGCGCCGGCCCAGCCGGGCCAGGTCGAGCGGCCACTCGCCGTCGGAGTAGGGGATGCCGAGCCCGCCTCCCGCGTCGACCAGGCGCAGCGGAGTGTCCGTCTCGGCGGCCACCCGCCGGCCGATCTCCACGAGCTCCGCCACGTGGCCGGCGATCTGCTCCGCGTCGCGCAGGTTCGAGGCGCCGAAGGCGTGCAGGCCCAGCAGCTCAACGTGCTCCGAACGGGCAGCCGCGCGCGCCGTCTCGATGAGCGTTTGGAGCGGCATGCCGAACTTCCCCTCGGCACCGCCGATGATTCGAACGGATTCTAGTCGAGCGTCCTCGGCCACGGCCAGGCGAAGCAGGATCGGCTGCCGCCGGCCGGCCGCGCCGGCGATCTCCTCGAGACGGCGCAACTCGCCCGGCGATTCGACCGCAATGAAGCCGATCCCCGCCGCGACGGCGGCCGCCAGCTCCTCGTCGCGCTTACCGGGTCCGGTCATGGCGATGGCGGCCGGGTCGAAGCCGGCACGCAGAACCGTCTCGAGCTCGCCGCCCGAGGCTACGTCGGCACCCACGCCGCAGCGTCGGAGATGGGACACGACCGCCAGCGCGGGATTGGCCTTGACCGCGAAGGCAGTCCGGAAGCCGTGCGGCAGGACGGACCGGAGGGCCTCGACGCGCCGGCCGATCAGACCCAGGTCGTAGACGTAGAAGGGCGTGCCGAATTCCTCGGCCAGCGCCGCCGGCGGGATCCCCGCCAGTAGACCCCCGTCCAGGATGCCGTCGATTCCCCGAGTGGCGCCGCTCGCGGCCCTGACTCCGGGCGCGGAGGCTGCCGTCACCGCAGCGCCTCCTCGAGGGCCACCCGAGCGTCGGTGCGCTCGTCGCGGTACTTGACCACGACCGCGGCAGAGAGGGCCAGACCGTGGGCGGCGGCGAACTCGCCGGCCACCCGGCGGGCACCCGGGGCGACCACGGCTCCGGCCGGGACGACCAGCGGCTCGTCCAGCGTGCCGGCGACGATCCGCGCGCGGGCCAGGTCGTAGAGGCGGCTGGTGCCGGTCAGGATCACGCCCGCGGCAATGACGGCGCCACGCTGCACGAGAATGCCCTCGAGAAGCGCGGCCTGGGCGCCGACGAAGACCTCGTCCTCCACGATTACGGGGCGCCGGCCGGGCGGCTCCAGAACGCCGCCGATCTGGACGCCGGCGGAGAGATGCACACGGGACCCGATCTGGGCGCACGAGCCGACGAGGACGTGCGAATCCACCATCGTGCCCTCGCCGACCCAGGCCCCGATGTTGATGTACGAGGGCGGCATGACGGTTACGCCGGGCGCGAGATAGACGCCGCCGCGCACCGACGATCCACCCGGTACCACGCGCCACGGCTGGCCCGCGGCCAGAGCGGCCAGAGCCTCGGGCGAGTCGACCAGACCTTTGACCGGCAGGCCGACACGGTCGCGGAACTGGAGCGCACCGTCCAGGTCCCAAGTCCGGGTCGTACGGTCCGCGAACAAGCTGAGGATCGCCGACTGGACATCGGGATTGACTCGCCAGCCGTTTGGCACGTCGGGGTCGGGCTGAGCGGCGCGCACGCGGCCGGCGTCAAGGTCGGCGATGATTCCGGCCGGAGCTTCGACGGTGCTCACGCGTGGACTGCAGCGGCAGCCCGCGATCGAGCCCGTGATCGGTCGGCCGCCCCGATGGCGACGACGTTGCCGGGCTCGAGCAGGCCGGACTCTTCCAGGATCAGGCGCAGCCGCGCTCGGTGCGGCTCCTCGAGCGGCATGAGCGGCAGTCGCAGCGTGTCCGAACACAGCCCCATCATGGACATGGCCGCCTTCACTGGGACCGGATTTGGGCCGCCGGCGAAATTCGCCTTCATGAGGGGCAGGGAGCGCTCGTGGATCAGGCGAGCGTGCTCCCAATCGCCGGCGAAGGCTGCTTCGCACAGCTCGGCCATCTCGCCGGGGATCTCATTCGAGCACGTGCAGATGACTCCGTCGCCGCCGAGCGCGAGCATCGGCAGTGTCCACGTGTCATCGCCCTCGAGGACGGAGAAGTCGGCCGGGCGATCGCGCAGGATCGTCGCGATCTGGTCCATGTTCGCCGATGCTTCCTTGACCGCCACGATCCGAGGATGCTCGGCGAGACGGAGGAGAGTGGACGCCTCGACGTTCACGCCGGTGCGGCCCGGGACGTTGTAGACGATGATCGGCAGGTCGCCGTCGTCCGCGACGGCACGGAAGTGCGCCTCGAGCATTCGCTGATCCGGCTTGTTGTAGTAGGGCGCGACCACCAGGGCGGCGTCCACCCCGAGCTCAGCGGCGCGGCGAGTCGAGCGGATCGCGGTCGCGGTGCTGTTCGAGCCGGTTCCGGCGATGACGCGGACCCGGGGCCGGCCCGACCGCTCGGAAGCGACCGCGAGGGTCATCTCGATCACCGACTCGTCCTCTTCGTGGCTCAGGGTCGGGGTCTCACCGGTGGTGCCGCAGGCGACGAGGCCGTGGACGCCGGCATCGATCTGGCGGCGGACGAGCGCGCGGAAGGCCGCTTCGTCGATCGAGCCGGCGGGTGTGAACGGCGTCACGAGGGCCGTGAAGGCTCCCCGGAACTGGCGGCTGGGCGGCATCTACGTTGCTCCTCAGTGGTTCATCTGGCGGTCGAGTCTGGCCGTGGGCGGCCTGGCAGGCTGCCGGCGGGCGGGTCAGTGATACGAGATCGGGCTCGGGTTCGCGGCCTGAAGGTGGCCGTTCGATCTGGACCCGACCGGCTGTTTGGCGACGATCGAGTCGACGACTTCGTCGAAGCTGTGGAGGCCGGGAGCTCGGGGCGCCGCCAGCAGCCACTCCGCGGCGGTCAAGGCGCCGGCGGCATAGGCGGAGCGGTCGCGCGCGGTGAGGCGCATCTCGAGACTTTCACCCGGGGCGTCGAACCCGACCAGGTGCATGCCTGGAGCGGCCCCGGCCCGAATGACCGACACGTCGAGTTCTTCGGGCGTGGGCGCGCCGAAGGCCATAGGCCGGGCCACTCGGGTCTTGCGGGGGTGGGCGGCGATGAGACGCCGCGACAGCTCGATGGCGGTCCCGGACGGTCGGTCCGCCTTCGTGCGGCGATGCCACTCGACGAGATACGGGTCGTAGTCGGCGAACGGGCCGAAGAGCCGTGCCGCATCCTCGACGAGGCGTGCGAACAGCATCACCCCCAGGCTGAAGCTGGGCGACGCCACGGCCGCGGCTCCGCGCTCGAGCAGGAGGCTCTCAACCGCCGGACGGTCCTCGGCCCAGTCCGTCGTTCCTATGACGAAGCGGCGCACGCCGCCGTCGAGCGCGGCCCGGACGTTCTGGAGTACCTGATCGCCGACCGTGAATTCGAACAGGACGTCCGCGCCGCGGAAGATCTCTGGGGAGTGGCCGGCGGGGGAGTCGGGCAGGCCGAATATCGCCAGGGTTGGCGTACCGCGGCCGGCGAGCGCGGAGGCGACCGCCCGACCCATGCCTCCATCTCCGGCGACGATGCTCAGCATTTGCGTTTCCTCCGTGAACGAGCGATAGACGTGCGACCGAACGTGCGACAGACAGAAAGGCCGCGCCACCGCTTTCGGTGCGCGGCCCTCGGGAGCTGCTCGACCCTTCGGCTCCCGCGGCTTCGATCCGAACGCCGCCTAGCCCTCGGGCCTTGCCTCCCGGCAGGACCGCCAGCGCTTTGTCTTGGGCTTGGCGAGCAGTTGAACGAACATCGTGTGCGGATTATGCACTACCCGGTGCCATGTGCGCAACTATCCCGATGATTATGCAGAGCGGATAGCGTAGGTTGCATAGTCGCTATGCATGGCGGATTCGCCGGGACGAACGGCTTGGCGTCCAGTCGCGCACGGAGCTGGCGGTCCTGCCGGCCCGGGCGGGTGCCGCAGCGCTCGGCCCGCCGCTCCCCCTATTTCAGGGCGTCGGCCAGGATCGTCGTCAGCTGGTCCCACTCGACCAGGAAGGCATCGTGGCCCTTCGTCGAGAGGATCTCGCGGTAGGCCGCGTCCATGCCCGCCTCCTTGGCGGCCTCGACCATCGCCTGCACCTGGTTCGTGCCGTAGAGAATGTCGCCCTCGATGCCCACGCCGGTCAGCCGCGTCCCGTAGGCGGCCAGGCGCCGCAGCGCCGCAACGGCGCCGCCCCGATCGCGGCCGATGTCGTGCGTGTCCATCGCCAGGACGAGCGTCCGGTATGTGTCCGCGTCGAATCGATCGAGCAACTTGCGACCCTGGTGGCGCAGATAGCTGACGATCGAAGGCGTGCCGTCGGGCTCGACACGCCCGCCGAAACGCTGCTCGAAATCGATCTCGCTGCGGTAGGTCGTGATAGCGAGCTGGCGCGCAAGCTCGAGGCCTTCCATGCCGAGCTTCTCGACCAACTCGAGCTGGATACGGTCCCAGCCGACGGCGAGCTGGCCGATGCGGGCCGGCGCCGCCACGGGTACCACCCGGCTGATCTCCCCGGGTCGCTCCAGGGCCACCTCCAGGGCAACCATGCCGCCCAGCGATCCGCCCACCGCAAGAGCGAGCTTGCCGATCCCCAACGCGTCGAGGAGGCGCCACTGGGCCCGCGCCTGGTCGCGGACGGTGACGCGCGGGAATGTCCGGCCGTACGGCTTGCCGGTCACCGGGTTGCGTGAGGTGGGCCCGCTCGTGCCGTAGCGGCTGCCGAGAAGGTTCATGCAGATGACGCCGAACTTGTCCGTGTCGAGGACCTGGCCGGGCCCGATGAGCGGCGCCCACCAGTCGCCCGCGGCGTCGGCCGAGCCGGTCAGGGCGTGGACGACCAGGATCTGGCGCCCTTCGCCGATCGGGATGCCGTCGTGGCGGTACGCGGCGACCAGGTCGGGCAGGACCGCGCCCGACTCCAGGGTGAAGCGCCCGAGCCATCGGGAGACGATCTTGCCGGTCTGCGGATCGGGCGTGCTGTCCACGCCGTTCAGGCTACGAAACCCGGGGTCGTCGCGTGCGGTCGAAACGCCGGGGTCGGCGACGACGAACGGAGCCGGGGCCGAACGGTCGGCCGGAGAGGACGCGGCGGTGCCGCGTCCCCCCGAGTGCCAGCGTACGGACGCCGTGCCCACTCCTGGGTCTCTACCTTGCCGGGACCGGAGCCGCCGAGCGAATACCCGTCGCAGCGCCGATGGCCTGCTCGAGGTCGGCGATGATGTCGTCGACGTGCTCGATACCAATGGACAGGCGGACCAGCTCGGGGGTCACGCCGGACGCGACCTGATCCTGCGCGGAGAGTTGCTGGTGAGTCGTTGAGGCGGGGTGAATGATCAGGCTCTTGGCGTCGCCGACGTTCGCCAGCAGGCTGAAGAGCTTGACCGAGTCGATGAGCTTCCGGCCGGCTTCAACGCCGCCCTTGAGACCGAAGGTCACAACGCCGCCGAAGCCGCCGCTGAGGTACTTGGAGGCGTTCTTGTGGGACGTGTGCGACGCGAGGCCGGGGTAGCTGACCCACTCCACGGCCGGGTTTCCTTCGAGCCAGCGGGCGACCGCCAGAGCGTTGGAGCTGTGGCGCTCGATGCGCAACGGCAGCGACTCGAGGCCCTGCAGGAAGAGGAAGGAATTGAAGGGGCTCAACGCCGGACCAAGGTCGCGCAGCAGCGTGACACGGAGCTTGAGGATGAAAGCCAGGTTGCCGAAGGCGCCGGTGTAGCTGACACCGTGATAGGACGGATCCGGATCCACGAAGTCGGCCTTGAAGCGCGGCGAGGCGGTCCAGTCGAACGCCCCGCTGTCCACGACGGCGCCGCCGATCGCGGTGCCGTGGCCGCCGATCCACTTGGTGGCCGAATGGACGACGATGTCCACGCCCCACTCGAACGGGCGCGAGAGAATCGGCGCGAAGGTGTTGTCGACGATGACCGGGATGCCGTGCTTGTGGGCGATCTTCGCGATGCCCTCGAAGTCCGGCACGTCCAGGCGCGGATTGCCGATGGTCTCGAGATAGATGCCCTTGGTCTTGCCGTCGATCGCCTTCTCGAACTCGTCGAGCTTGGAGCCGTCGACGAAGCGGAATTCGATGCCGTACTTGGGCAGGGTGTAGGCGAAGAGGTTGTAGGTGCCGCCGTACAGCGAGGAGCTGGTGACGAAGTTGTCACCGGCGCGGGCCAGGCTGAGGATGGTCAGGGTCTCGGCCGCCTGACCGGATGCGACGCCGAGGGCCCCGACGCCGCCCTCGAGAGCGGCGATGCGCTGCTCGAAGACGTCGGTGGTCGGGTTCATGATCCTGGTGTAGATGTTCCCGAACTCCTGGAGCCCGAACAGGCGAGCGGCGTGGTCGGCGTTGTCGAAGACGTAGCTCGTCGTGGCGTAGATCGGGACAGCGCGAGCCTTGGTCGTGGGGTCGACCTGCTGGCCGGCGTGGACGGCGAGGGTCTCGTTGCGAAGGGCGGGAGCGTTCTGGTCGGACACGGTGATCTCCTGGGATGGGCCGCTCGATGGCGGTGCGCTCGTTCAGCCTGTGGTTGATCCCGGGGAGCCCTGGGGTGGGCGAGTTGAAGGGCGGCTGCCCGTCGTGTGGTCCGGAGAAAGAAAGAACCGCGGCTCCTGAGGAGTCCGCGGCCCCGGGACCGATCCTTGGTCCGGCTGCACTGCTAGTTGAGCCAGAACCTCAGACCCCATCCTCCGCACTTCGGGGCCGCCGGGGCATGGCCATCATGGAACCGCGCAGGCTTGAGGCCTGGCGCGAGTTCTCCCGGCGGCTGAGGGTGTGGGCGTTCATTGAGGCCGGAGTGTAAGGGCACGATCACGATTTGCGCAAGTACCTTCCAGATCACTCCGCAGGACGGTCCGATGCTGTTGCGCCTGATCAGGCCGGGCGACGCTTGCGGCGACCAGGCGACATCGCGTCGAGGCGGGCCTGCGCTCGATGGGTGAGCGGGTTCTCCTCGCCCAGGGTCCGCCGGTAGCCGTCCGCGACGGTTCGGGCCTGGTTGCGAGCGGCGATCTTCTTGCCCAGGGCAGTGAGTGCGCTGGCGTCGCGGCCGACCAGTTCGAGAGTGTCGGGGTCTTCGGGGCCCGGCTGCTTGCGCATGATCGAGAGGGCTTCGCCGTACATGGCGTGGGCCCCGGCAGGGTCGCCGAGCTTCAGAGCGATGTCCGCGAGGTGCCCGCGCAGATTCGAAACAGCCCGACCGCGTTTCCCCTGCACCCGGAAGTAGCCCTCGAGCGTCGTCTTGAAGGCGACGCGGGCCGCCTCGAGCTGGCCGAGCCGCTCCAGCGTGAGGCCCAGGTCGTGGCCCAGGGTGAGTGTGCGGGGATCGTCCGGGCCGTCGGTGTCGGCGCTGGCGGCATACAGGCGACCGAGCGGACCGGCCACCCGCTCCGAGATGGCGCGAGCCTTCTCCTCATCGCCGAGCTCATCGAGCGCCTCGGCCAGCCAGATCAGACTGTCGAGCGTGCGCTCGTCCTTTGGACCGTGCACCTGCTCGTTCGTCTCGACCAGCTGCGTCCAGGTGCGTCGGGCTGCCTCGAGCTCTCCAACCTTGCCCAGCTCCCAGGCCAGTCCCCGCAGCGCGTCGAGCGTCTCTTCGGCCTCCGCGCCGAGGCGGCGATCCTGGGTCTCGTATAGCCGGGCGTATGCGTGACGGGCGTCTGCGTGCGCCTCCAGCTTGCTCAGGACACGGGTCAGGCCCTGAAGAGTCCAGACCGTGTCGGGCTCGTCCGGGCCGATCGTCCGTGCCCGAGCCTCGGCGAGCTCGCTGAATCGTGCTGCGGCGCCACTCAGGTCGCCGAGCTGCTCCAGGTTCCAGGCCAGGTCGCCTATGGACCAGAGGGTCGCCGGATGGTCGGGGCCGAGCACCTTCTGACGGCGGTCGAGTAGCTGCAGATCGAGATCGTGGGCCCGTTTGTGGTCGCCGCCCCGTCCTACGGCGTCGGCCAATCCCGCCAGCGCGTCGAGCGTGGCGACGTCCTCCGGCCCGTTGAGCCGCGTCAGCTTGTCGAAGAGCGTCCGATAGGCGTCGGTGGCCGCCCTGGCCTCGCCCAGCTTCAGCAACAGCCGGCTGTGCTGGGTCATCGCACCGATCGCCTCAGGGGAATCGGGACCGCAGGCGGCAATCGTGGCCGCCAGGGCCTGCTCCGAAAGCGAGCGTCCCGACGCCTTGTCGCCGGCTCCGCAGAGGGCACGGGCCAGTTCGAGCATCGCGTCGAGCGTGTCCGGATGGGTCGATCCGAGGACGCGCCGGCTGCGGTCGACCCGTTCGGCAAGGACCTCGCACGCCCGGGCGTAGTCCTCCATGGCGATGAGCACGCTTCCGAGGTTCGTCATCGTCCGCAGGGTCAGGGCGTTCTCCGGACCGAAGACGCGGCGCTGGATGTCGAGAAGCTGCTCGAACGCGGCCCGGGCCGCGGCGTTGTCGCCCAGGGCTCGGTGGGTCAGGCCCAGGTTGTGGAGGGCGCTGAGAGTGGAGGGGTCGTCCTGGCCAAGGGCGTTGCGCCGGCCGTTGTAGACGCGCTCGTACATCGGCCGCGCCGTTTGCGGCTCATCCATGAACGAGAGAGCGACGGCCAGACCGTGGACGGCGGACAGCGTGTCCAGGTTGCGCGGGCCGAGCACGCGCTCGCAGCGCTCCATGAGGACGGTGTAGGCGTCGCGGGCGACGAGATATTCCTCGAGCTCGAGCGCGATTGCGGCAAGTCGCGCCTCGACCTCGATCGTGGTCGGATGGTCCGGCCCAAGAAGCTTGCGGCGAGCCTCCAGCACCTGCCGGCAAACCGGCCGCTGGGACCTGGGATCATCTATTCCTTCGAGCAGGACGCTGAGATCCTGCAGCGCCGCCAGACCGGCAATTGCTCGAGCCGGGCTGCCGGCTGTCGCGCGATCCATCGACAGAGCGAATTCTCCTGTGAGCCCGTGTGGTGCCAATGATGCCAGGTTCGGCGTATGGCGGCCCGACTTGGACAGTCGCGGGTACGATAGGGTATGGGTTCGGACGGCCCGGACGAGTCGGGCGCCATTGGGCGGACCGGCGTAGCGGCTCGGAGGAGTGGCGGTGAGGTCGATCGATGTGGAAGTCCGAAACGAGTCGGGTCTGCACGCCCGGCCCGCGGCGGCCTTCGTGCGCGCGGCCGCGCGCTTCGTTTCGACCGTTCGGCTCGCGAATGTGACCCTGGGTCGGCCCTCCGCGGACGGCAAGAGCATCGTTGGCATCCTCACGCTGGGCGTTGAGAAAGGCCACGTCCTCCGGGTCGTAACCGAAGGAACGGACGAGGACAGGGCCGTCGAGACGCTGCGCGACCTTCTCGCCTCCCGTCCCGAGAAGGCTGGCCAGTAACTATGTCAGGCCGGATCGCGGGCATTCCGGCGGCGCCCGGAATCGCCGTGGGGCCGGTATGGCGGTATCGACCGCGCGGAGCCGGCGGCGTGCCGGTCCTGGCCGTGGCGTCCCGCGGTGAGGCCGAGTTGCGCATCCGCAGGGCCGCCGACGCTGCCGCGGCGCAGCTTCAGGCGCTGGCGGAGCGCCTGTGCGAGATGAACCGCCCGGGCGACGCCGAGATCCTCGCCGCCCAGGCACTGATGGCGATCGACCCCGCGATCGTCGAAGAGGCCGTCCGGCTGGCCCGGGGCGGCATGGATCCGGTCGAGGCCGTACTGGCGGCCGCCGAGGCCTCCGCACAGGTCCTGGCCGCTCTCGACGACGCGCTTCTGGCGGCCCGCGCCGGAGACGTCAGGGACGTCGCGGTACGGGTGGTTCGCGCCCTGAGCGGTGGCCACCTGGATCTGCCCGCCGTTCCGTCCGTCGTCGCAGCCGACGACCTGCCGCCATCGCTGCTTGCGGAAACACCGCCCGGGTTGGTGCTCGGCCTGGCCCTGGCCGGCGGGTCGCCCACGGCGCACGTGGCCATCCTGGCCCGAAGCCTGGGCATTCCATCGGTCGTGGCGGTACCCGGCCTGCTCGATGCCGTCAGGGGCGCTGCCACGATCGCGTTAGATGGCGAGAGCGGCGAGATCCTCGTCGACCCGGGGGCGGCCGACTTGCGCGCGCTCGCCGAGCTCCAGGTTGTCCGCGGCGCCCGCGACCGGGCGGCTGCTGCGCTTCGTGGCCGTCCCGCTGCAACGATCGACGGTCAGCGGATACCACTGCTGGCCAACATCCGGAGCCCCGACGACGCCGTGCGCGCCCTGGAGGCCGGCGCCGAGGGCGTGGGGCTGTTCCGTACCGAGTACCTCTTCCTCCGCCGCCAGGCCCCACCGAGCGAGGAGGAGCAGGTTTCCGAATACCGGCGGGCCATGGAGGCGTTTGGGCCGGCGCGGTCGGTTGTGATCCGGCTGGCCGACATCGGCGGTGACAAGTCGATCCCGTACCTGGGCCTCCGGGAGGAGCCCAACCCGTTCCTGGGAGTGCGTGCGATTCGGCTGGCCCAGGACTCTCGAGAGTTGCTGCTGACTCAACTGCGGGCTATCTGGCGCGCGGCCGGGGAGGCCGGCGTCACGCCTCATGTGATGGCGCCGATGGTTGCCACGATCGCCGACGCCCAGCTTCTCTGCGGGCTCCGCGACGAGGCCAGGAGCGCGGTGGCCGCGACGGGAGCGGCTTGCCCGGGGCGGATGGTCACGGGCTTGATGATCGAGGTCCCGTCGGCGGCGATCCTGGCGCCGGAACTCGCCCGATTGGTCGACTTCTTCAGCATCGGCACTAACGACCTGACGCAGTACGTGCTGGCGGCCGACCGTGGCAACCCATCCCTGGGTAGGTATCAGGACGCGCTCCACCCTGCTGTCCTGCGGACGGTCGCTGCCGTGGTGGCTGGGGCGGACCAGGCCGGCATTCCCGTGGCGGTCTGTGGCGAGCTGGCCGGCGACCCGGCCGGTGCTCTCGTCCTGGCAGGCCTCGGTGTGGACGAGCTTTCGGCCGACGCGGGCTCACTCGATGGGATTCGGGCGGCTCTCGCGGGAGTGACCGGCACTGAGTTGCGCGCTCTCGCCGCGAAGGCGCTTGCGGCGACGGATGCCGAGGCCGTCAGGGCGTACGCCAACGAGCTTCTGGGCGCGAAGCGCGAGGGGCGGCCGCGCGGAGGGCCCGCGATCACCGTTCGACGGTGACCGGACTACGCGGCTCCGGGCTGCATGCCGCCGGGGTTCGCCACGGTTCGGAGCGAGACGGCCATCTCGCGGTTGACGAGCACAGTGCGGAACCACTCGCTGACCGGCTCGCTGCAGAACTGGTATTCGACCACTGCGTCCGTGATGGCGACCATGGTCGGACGATGGCCGAAGCCGCGCACCGGGTTAGCCGTTGGCGGCGCGTGCAAGAACCCTTCGGCAGAGTACGGGCCAAGCTTCACGGTCACGCCGTTGGGCTTGGTCGCGAGCCGGCGCTTGGGGTCGCCCCGCGGGCCGCTGGCGACCACGACGTCCAGTTCGTCACGGTCGATCTCGAGCTGATCGAGTGCCTGCGTGTGCCCATCGAGGGTGCTGACCAGAGTCACGTCGCGGACGACGATGATTTGCCGTGTGTTCAGCAAGTCGGCCAGGCGCGCGTCGTCCAGATCTACTTTTCCTTCGACCCGGCAATCGTCGGCAAACCCGACGAAATCGATTTCGGTTCCCATTGCTTCCCCAGTCCGTTCTGGCGTACCTTCCGGAATCTGTTATGGGATATGTCGGCAGGATAGTCCCAATAAGCATAGGCCGAAAGGGGTGGGTGACTAACCGTACCCTGCGCGGCGCAAGGAGCGTGAGCTGGGTCGTCGCGACTGGGTCCGATCGACGCAGGCTGGGCGCGGGGCGAGGCCGGGGGTGGGTTCCTGGACTCCGGTTGGGCCAGCTAACTTCGCTGCGATGTCGCCCGATCGGCGCTGCCTTCGGCGGTCGGGAAAGCAGACCGCCGGCCGATGCGTCGCTCTTCGCCACGGAGGAGTCGCCCGATGTTGTCGATGTGGAAGAGCCAGATCAAGCCGGGCACGCCGACGCCGTAGACGAAGTAGATGGGCGCAAGCGGTGTCACGGCGGTGATTGCGATCATGGCGATTCCGCCGATCAGGCTCGCGCTGAGCGATCCGAGCGACGAGATGCGCGTCACGACGATCGTGAGGACGAAGACGGGGAAGATGGCGGCGAGGATGACCGGAGCGATGACGATCGCGCCGCCGGTGGCGGGGGCCACGCCACGGCCGCCGTGGAACCCGATGAATGGAGAGCGGCTGTGGCCCACGATTGCGGCCAGCGCGGCCGCCACTTGCGGAACCGGGCCGCCGCCGATGGCGACTACCAGCAGAACTGCCGCCGAGGCCTTGGCAACGTCCAGCAGACCGGACACGGCAGCCCAGCGGTAGCCGACCGCCCGCGACACGTTCGCGCCTCCCGTGCGGCCGCTGCCGATCGTCCGGGGATCGGGCCCGCCGATCAGCCGCGGAACCATGATCCCGAAGGGAATGCCGCCGAGCAGATAGCCGGCGACGAGACCGACGGCGACCCGGACGAGGTCTAGGTTCTGCATCGCCGGGAAGTATAGGGCCGCGGCTCCGGTTCAGAGGGTGACCACGATGAAGGCTCCGCCTTCTCCTTAACCCGTCGATGAGCTGTCCGGACCCTGGGCGTCCGTGGCCACGTCCGCCGCCCCGCCGCCCGCCATCTCGGCGAGCAGCCGCTCCGGATGGCCGCGCAGCCACGCCCGTCTCTCAGGGTTGGCGGCGACATCGTCGACGAGTGCGGCCAGGCGGGTATTCACCGGTGCGGCAACTCCGTGCTCGGCGCCGATGCGAGCCACGGCCCCGTTCATCCACGCGACCTCGGTGGGCTCGGCACACGGTGCGTCCCGGGCGGTCGATTGGACCTGGATCCGAAGCGATGCCGCCTTGCCGGCACGGGCTCCGCCCACGACGCGGGTCATTACCGGGCGGCCGAGCCAGGCCGGCAGCCGGAGGCCACGGACCAGCCATGGGATCGGCGCGCCTGGCAGCGCGACCGGCCGCAACCTCAGCCGCTTCATCACCGCCAGTGTTTCCAGCAGTTGCCGCCGCTCCACGTCGAATAGCCTCGGGTCGCGGTATATGGCGTCCGCATCCATGTCGAGGATCGCGCCGGTCGCATTGGCGATCAGGTTGGCGATGAGCTTCGACCACTTGATCGGCGGCGCGGCCGGCCGCTCGCCCACGCGCAGCCCGGCCCGAGCGAAGTCGTCGAGCAGACCCCTCACCAGGGGCCGGGCCGACTCGTTCACGGCGGCAAGCGCGAGGCCTCCGCGGCCCATCTGCTGGACCTCGTCCTCCGAGGCGAGTTGGATGGGAGCCGTCAAGGACCCTGCCAGCATCGGGGCCGTCGGTCGAACCTCGGCCGCCACCTCCTCTGCGCCGATGCCGTTCTCCACGGTCAGCGTTGGCGCGTCCGGCCAGAGCAGCGTCGGCGCCAGCGCTTCGCGCAAGGCCGGCATCTTGACCGCGACCAGGATCAGGTCTGGGGCTGGCGCGTCGGCAGTACGTGTGAATCTGTGGACCGGGACCGTGACTCGCGATCCGTCGGGCCGAACCAGCGCGAGCGGCCGCTCCGAATCGGGCTCGAAGATCCGGATCAGGCTGACGTCATGGCCGACCGACCCGAGCAACGCCCCGAGGAACGAGCCCACCGCGCCGGCTCCGACCACGAGGGTCCGCCGGGTCGGTCGGTTGGCGGCGCTCGGCATCTCGCCGGCAGCGTGGTCCCCATTCGTCGTTGGGTCGGTGGCGGTCATTGCCGGGTGGACCCCGAATTGGCGACCGGGCCTCGGTCTGGGCCTCGCCGGGTGGGCGTCGGCCCGCCTAGGTTAGTCGGCGGAGCGACGGCGCGTCGCCGGTCTTGCACGCGGCAACTCCCGCGCGGGGCAAGATGGACTGGCTGCCGGGCTGAGCTCCGAGCGCAACCGGCCCCGACTACGCCCCGCGGTGCCCCAGCATTCGCTTAAGACCGTCATATGCCACGTGCCGACGCAATCCCAGAATTGCCGCAGCCGGTTCCACCGCCGAAGGGCAGACGGCCGTGCATTCGAGGGCGTCGTGGCAGCGCCACACTGAGTCGGGCTCGGCGGCGAGGGCCAGCACGGGTCCCGGCTCGCGGCCGCGTGGCTCATCGACGACCCGCCCGGCGGCCGCCAGCGCGGCCGGTCCGATGTACGCCGGGTTCGTCCGGGCGATCGGGCAGGCCGACAGGCACAGCCCGCACTCGATGCAGTTCTCGAAGCGTCCGAACGCCTTGATCCCTTCCGGAGGCACCGCCTCGCCGGGGACCTCGGCGGCCCGAACCTGCGGCATCCCGACTGCTTCGAATCGCGCGAAGAAGTCGACCATGTCGGTGGCGAGGTCTGCCACGAGACGCTGATTCGCCAGCGGCTCGACCCTGATCAGCTTGTCGGCGGGAAACTCGGCGATTTTCGTGTCGCAAGCCAGCCTCTCGCGCCCGTCCACCCTGATGCCGCAAGTGCCGCACGCGGCGTGCAGGCAGGAATGGCGGACGACCAGCGACGGATCCCGGTGGCGGCGTATCTCCAGCAACGCGTCCAGGACCGTGGCGCCCGGCTCGACCGCGGCATCGAAGTCGTCGAAATGTCGCTCGCGGTCGCCCTGCTTGGACCGCGACACCCGCAGGAGGACGCTCATGCGGAGTACCACGCGGCGTGGGGAAGAAGCACGACCTCGGCCGTCTCGCATCGCCGGACCCGCCCGAGCTTGGCGCAGACGACGTCGGCGGTCACCTCGGCCATCGCCCGCAAGGTCGTGGCTTTGCCGCCGGCGATGGTCACGAAGCCCTCCATCGGGGTGGCGTCCGTGGCGTGATCGAAGCAGCGCAGCGCGCGAGCCAGGTTGCGTCCCGCCCCCTCCCCGGCGCCGCCGATCAGCGGCCGGGCGGCCGACCAGGTTGCCCGGATCTCGGCCCCGGCAACGGCGGGTACGAGCGCAGCGCCTTCCCGAACCATCGTTTCGACGTGGTCGGCCGGTGCCGCTAGATCGTCGGGGTCTTCCACGAGCCACGAGCTCGTCCCGAGCACCGTGCGCTGCCGCTGAGGCAGGACGAGGTCCCCGTCGCCAGGAGGATGGAGCCGGCTGACGACCATGTTGCAGTGGCGGCCGCCGACCGCGACCATCACGCCAGGCGAGGGCACGATGGACACCGAAACGCCGGCCAGAGCCGCCACCTTGCCCGCCCACGGTCCGGCGGCGTTGACCACGACATCCGCGCCGATGTCGTATTCGCGGCCGGAGGCGTGGTCGCGCACCCTGACGCCGCTGACGGTCCGGCCGGCTACGGTCAGGGCGATCGCCTCCGTGAACGGCCGAATGTCCGCGCCGTTGCGGCGAGCCGTGGCGAAGAAGCGGAGGGGCACGCGCATCGCGTCCATCGTTGCATCGGGGACCTGGATGGCGAACTGCAGCTCGGGGTTCAGGCCGGGCTCCATCCGTAGCGCCTCTTCGCGCTCGAGGCGCCTTGTCGGCACGGCGCACTGCCAGCACGATTCGAGGAAGCCCTTCTCGTAATCGGCGTCCTCGTCGGTGATGGCGACGAAGAGGCCGTCGTTCTCCTCGAACGAGCCCGGGCAGATACGCCGCAGGATCTTGTTCTCGGCGATGCACTCGATCGCGGCGGCGCGGTCGGTGGTGGCGTAACGGGCGCCGCTGTGGAGCAGGCCGTGGTGGCGGCCAGTTGTTCCGGACGTGACCTCGCCCCGCTCGACGAGGGTCACGCGCAGACCGCGCAGCGTCAGGTCGTGGGCCAGCGCACCGCCGGTGCCGCCGCCGCCGACGATCACGACGTGCGGCGCGCCTGCCTCCGGCCGCGCCTCTCCTGCCTCGGGCCGCGTCTCCCGACCGTCCAGAGGCACCTCGCTTGTCCTTCTCCTGCCAGCCTTCACCGTTCCATCGCCGTCCGGCTGCCGCTCACTCCACCCAATCGAAGGTTCTGGTTACGGCCTTCTTCCAGAGCCTGTACTCCTTCTCCCGTCGAGCCGGGTCCATCGTCGGCCGCCATTCCCGGTCGCTCGCCCAGTTTGCCCGCAGATCGTCGATGGCGCTCCAGAATCCGACGGCCAGCCCGGCCGCGTAGGCGGCGCCGAGCGCGGTGGTCTCCGCGACCTTGGGCCGAATGACCGGCACGCCCACGACATCGGCCTGGAACTGCATCAGCAGCTCATTGCGGACCATGCCGCCGTCCACCTTGAGCGCGGTCACGGCCACTCCCGAGTCGGCGTTCATGGCGTCGAGCACCTCGCGCGTCTGCCACGCCGTGGACTCCAGAGCGGCACGGGCGATGTGGCCGCGGTTGACGTAACGCGTCAGACCGGCGATCACTCCGCGAGCATCGCTCCGCCAGTACGGCGCGAAGAGGCCGGAGAAGGCGGGCACGAAGTAGACGCCGCCGTTGTCGTCGACTGTTCGGGCAAGCGTCTCGATCTCGTCTGAGCTGCGGATCAGGCCCATGTTGTCGCGCAGCCACTGGACCAGTGCGCCGGCTATGGCGATGGAGCCTTCCAGCGCATACCGCGCCGGCTCCGTGCCGATGCGGTAGCCCAGCGTCGTGAGGAGTCCGCTCTTGCTCGCCACCGGCTCGGTGCCCGTGTTGAGCAGCATGAAGCAGCCCGTCCCGTATGTGTTCTTGACCTCACCCGGCTCGAAGCATGTCTGGCCGAAGAGAGCCGCCTGCTGATCGCCAAGGTCTCCCGCCACCGGCACTCCGGCCAGGTCGCCGACGGCCTCGCCGTATACCTCGCTCGATGCTCTGATGGACGGCAGCATCGAGCGCGGCACGCCCATGACGGCCAGTATGTCGGCGTCCCAGTCGAGTGTGCGGAGGTTCATCAGCATCGACCGGCTGGCGTTCGAGACGTCGGTTACGTGCACGCCTTCGGCCGATCGGCCCGATCCGGTGCCAGCGCCCGCGGCTCCGCCGGTCAGGTTCCACATGACCCAGCTGTCGATCGTTCCAAAGAGGAGGTCGCCCGCCTCGGCCCTCGCTCGAGCGCCGGGGACGTTGTCGAGGACCCAGCGGATCTTGGGGCCCGAGAAGTAGGTTGCCAGGGGCAGGCCGACCCTGGACCGAAACCTGTCCTGGCCACCGTCGCGCGCGAGTTCGGCTATGAACCCGTCGGTGCGTGTGTCCTGCCAGACGATGGCGTTGTAGACCGGCTGCCCCGTTCGGCGATCCCAAACGACGGTGGTCTCACGCTGGTTCGCGATCCCGACCGCCGCCAGATCGCCCGCACCGATTCCCGCCCGGGCCAGACCGCCGCGGATGACTTCCCGGCAGCGCGCCAGGATTTCGAGCGGGTCGTGCTCGACCCAGCCCGGCCGGGGGTAGATCTGCCGGTGCTCCACCTGTTCGATGGCCACCTCCGCGCCCGAATGGTCGAACACGATGAAGCGCGTGCTCGTGGTGCCTTGATCGATCGCCCCGACGTACTTCTGCACGTTGCCGCACCCCGACGCTTCGAATGTCCGGACAACTCCGTTCTCGCAAGACTAGCCGCCGCAGTGGTGCTTGTCGTGGGCTCAGGGCCACGCATAATTCGGGTTCTGGTGTGCCGCCATACGCCGGTGTACCGCCATACGCGGGAGGACAACATGGCCGACGGTCTGGTCGCGGGAGTCGACTGCTCGACGCAGGGCACGAAGGTTCTCGTCGTGGAGGCGGCGACGGGCCGAGTGGTTGCCGAGGGGCGTGCCGCGCACGACGTGGTCGGCGGCGGAGGGGCCCGCGAATCCGATCCGAACGGCTGGTGGACCGCGCTTCGCGAAGCCCTGGCCGCGACCGGAGTGACACGCTCGATCCGCGCCATCTCGGTCGCGGGTCAGCAGCACGGGCTGGTCGTGGAGGACGAGCGCCGGCGCGTGCTGCGGCCGGCCGTGCTCTGGAACGACACGCGGTCGGCGCCGGATGCGGCCGGGCTGGTCGAAGCCATGGGCGGGCCGGGGGAGTGGGCGCGGCGGATCGGAATCGTGCCGGTCGCGTCGTTTACGGTGTCGAAGTGGGCCTGGCTCCGGCGTGTCTCGCCGGAGGTGGCCGCGGCGACGTGCGCCGTCCGCCTGCCGCACGACTACATGACCGAACGATTGACCGGCCGCGGCGTGACCGATCGTGGCGACGCCTCGGGCACGGGCTGGTGGTCAGTGCCGGGCGGCCGATACGACGAGGCCGTGCTCTCACTGGCGGGCGTCGATCTG
>Ga0182010_10000494_pt1 | contig 22462 bp, 18 predicted proteins | sample 611E1MmetaG_FD_120488 | JGI IMG/M metagenome (GOLD analysis project Ga0182010, IMG submission 120488) | Permafrost microbial communities from Stordalen Mire, Sweden - 611E1M metaG | ecosystem: Environmental > Terrestrial > Soil > Wetlands > Permafrost | place: Sweden: Stordalen | collected... | reverse complement strand
GAAGTTAAATTACTAAATGGATGTCTGATAGAGGATATTGAATTTATTGGCTTTATAAATGATGATACAATTCCGGTTGGCAGAGTTCATGTTGGACTTTTGTATAACATCCATGTTTCAAATAAAGAGGTATACATTAATGAAACGGATAAAATGACGGCAGTTTGGATAGATAAATCCAATTTAGCTGAATTTTACAGAGGAATGGAAACATGGACTAAAATAGCATTTGATTTCTATATTAAATGACGTACGACGGGGTGGGTTTTTATTAATGACGCTCAGAACTGGGCTTATTTGAATAGATCATCAAGTGTTGCCAGGAGTCGTTCAATATCATTTTCCGAAATATGAAGATGTGGTGAGAACCTAACCGAATTACCACGCTGACTTATATAAATCTTCCTCTTGCTTAATTCCGATATCAGATCGCCTTTGTACTTATCTGGAATGATTGCCCCGAACATATGGGGAGATCTTTGAGAACTGTCAGGAAGCTGAAAACCCAAGGCTGAAAGATGATCTGCAATCCTCTTGTTTATTCCAAAAAGAGAATCAGAAATATTTTCTATTCCCCAGGCTTTGATCTGCTCCAATGCAGCAATAACTCCTGGTAAAATCGTCGGGGTACCTTTTTGTCCTACATCGAAACGCCGTGCACCGGTCATATAATTGTCAGATGAATTAACAAGTGATCCGAAATCTTCTGCATTCTCTCTAGCCTGCCACGATTCTTCAAGCGGCCTCGCGTTTCGCCACTTCTCCGATACATACATGAGACTGAAACCATAAGGACAGAGAAGCCATTTGTACCCAGCCGATACAAGAAAATCAGGTTTTACTTCATCAATTGAAAAAGCCATTGCTCCCAGGCTCTGCGTTGCATCTATCGCCATTATAACATCATCTCCGATTGCCTTCCTTATTTTTGCCAGATCAATAAACACTCCGTTTGTCCAGAGACAAGGAAAAAGTGCAAGCACCTTTACACCTTTATCGATTTTTTCGATTATTGCATTTGTCCAGTTTCCGTCTCCCGGGACAGACACCCTTATCAGCTTCGTTCCTCTCTCCTTTGCAATACGTATCCAAGGCAGTACATTACTCGGAAATCCTTCCTCAAGTATTAATATTGAGTCGTCTTTTCCTAACTGAGGCTCCATTGCCCTTGCTGCAGTGCTTATTCCATAACTTACCGATGGAATGATCGCATAACCATCGGGTTCCCCTCCGAAAAGTGAGGCAGCGGATTTCCTGATCGTCTCAGCATCGGTAAAAAAATCCCTTGCAGTCCTCTCCCATGGATGACTCTTTGAATTCAGTCCTTCCATCAATTTTTTTCGGGATTCAATAAGTAGCGGGGAATAATAAGCACAGTTGAAATATGCGATATCATCGGGGATGTCGAATAGGAGGCGTTGTGGATTCATAAGCGTAAAGTTAAAAGTTGAGGAACAAAGTTACAAAATCCCGCCTAGGCGGGGATAAAAGTTGAGGAACGAAGTGACAAATTTCAGTCTCAAGATAAAAGTGACGAAGAGACGAAGGGACTTAGTGACTTAGCGATGTACCCGGCTATTGAGCCATTGAGCCATTGTGCCTTTGCGCCATTGAGCCTTCTTTTATCCTTGCATTTATCTCTTCAATAACCGGAGTTACGTCTACATGTCTGTGACCGCCCTTTAAATGATGTACTGTTATGTTATGCTTCGTAAATTGTTTCTTCTCAAACTTTTTTTCATCTTTTCCCCAGAACACCATTATCTTTTTATCATCAATCTTCATTATTTCATGCAACACATCATATGGCCATCGCCTGCTTGTAAAACCCAGCTGATCCAATAAATGAATCTTGAAATCTGAGTTATAGGAGGGGGAAAGCAATACTATAAATTCCACTTTGTCTTTCCACTCATCGCTCATTAAATTGTAAAGAAAAGGGACTACTTCAGATCCGAATGAATAACCGGCAAAAATAAACCTCTGACGATTATACTTTTTTAAATTCAAATCGATGTAAGGCAAAATATTGTCCAGGGTTTGCTGGGGTGTTTTACGCTTGCTGAAATATTTGTACGAATTAATGCACATTAAAGGTATATTCCTGGCACATAAACTGTCGGTTAGTCTTTCATCAAAAGAGCTTCTGCCTGAATCACCTGTAAAAAAAACCACCAATGGCTTATCACTGGAAGTAACACAGTCCGGATGTATAATATAATTTGTCTGTGCCTGAGCGGTGAAATAAAATGGGACGATTAAGAATATCAGATACTTTCTGAACATAGCGTGTGGAAGAAAAGATAAAAGATAAAAGACAAAAGTAAAAAGATAAAAGACACAATGTCTCACGGTTAAAAAAACAAATGATTAAACTTGAGTGGCTCGAACGAATCCCTCTCTAGAGCTTGCCCTGAACGAAGTGAAATGGTGGCAAAACAAACTGATCAGTTCAATGGAGATCAGTGGACTTTTGACAGTGGCGAATTCATCAGGGACACTAATATACTCTTACAGGATGCAAGGTTTCAATAGGCAGAATCAGGAATCTTAAGTTTGAGAAGAAGATATGAGGTTTTTCGGCTTACGCCATCCAAAAATGACATTTTCCGGGATTTATATGCATATTTATTTCAAAGATAAATAACATTTCCCCCGGACTAATTTTCTAACGGATCAACAAGGAGGGACTTTGGGAAGAAACATTTTATACACTTTAGGCACTCTAGACACTCTAAAATTTATAGTTGTATCCCTTTGAACCAAAGGGTGTGCAGTTTTGTCATCTGACGGTAGATCTTGCCATCTACCAGTTGTCTATCTTCATTCTTACGAAGGATATTTATCTCCGCGATTACGATCATTCGTCTGCACTTGGACGAACTTGCTTTTAATAATGTATTGTTTCTCATGCAACAAAGATAGACTCAACCATCACCAGATCAGTTACATTATTACCCGAAAAAGTTACATCATTCTCACATTGTGAGGTTTGCGGCAGAATATGTTAGCTTTTAAATGATTTCTATATGGAATTCCTCTGTATTGAAGGTTAGTGATAAACTTTTTCTCCCGGTGTACCGTTTATTAAAAACAGTAATGTCATATATAGTGGATATATCTTCTGTAAATGCATTTAAACAAATTGCCGCACCAGTTAAGCATGCCCGCATGCTTGTATCATTATTATTCGTTTTTCTGCTCCTGTTCTTTAACAACTCATCCCTGGTAGCGCAGGACAATACTCTTTACCTTATGCCCGATATTCCCCAGACAAATCAGCTCAATCCTGCTATATTTAAACTCTGCAGAGTATATGTCGAGCTCCCGGTCATCTCCTCCGTTAAAGTGAATATACGGAATACCGGATTTGGATACCATGACGTAATTCAAAGAGGAACCGGGATTCAATCAAATACTTACCTGGTAGATGTGACAAGTCTGGCCAGAAAATTAAAGAGGATTAATTATTCCCAGATAGAAACAGATATTGATCTTCTGGGATTCGGTTTCGGATATAAGGAATGGTATTTTACCTTCGGAATATCAAATCATTCAGATCTGCTTCTATCCTACCCCCATGATGCTGTCTTATTAAGCGATGAATACTTTCAGACAGCAGCCAAAAGGGGAACTCCTGTTAATCTGAGTCATTCAGGAGGAGAAATTACAGTCTGGAATTCTATCGGAGTAAGTGCTGCCAGAGAAATAAAGGAAGGTTTTAAAGTCGGGGTGCGGCTGAAATATCTTCAGGGAATGGCAAATGCTGTCTCACGCGGTTCTGAGATGATAGTTAACACTGCCGGAAGTCCACTCAGCCTTCAGGCGATAATGAAATACCGGATAAACTCTTCTTTTCCTATTAATATCGGATACTCGGCCAATGGTCAGGTAAAAAGTGTAAATTTCGACAACTCATTCAATAACATAGTCGGTGATTATATATTTAATGGAAACAGAGGTACCTCAATTGATGCCGGATTTGTTTATGATAAGGATGAAATAACCGAAATATCCGGCAGTATCACTGACCTGGGATTTATCCGCTGGAAGAAGAATACAAACAATTTCTCTGCAACAGGGAATTATTTTTTCAATGCAACCGATCTTGCAATTTTCCAGATCAGACCAGGAGCGATTGATTTGGTTAAAGCATTAAGAGATTCAATATCTTCATCTTTAGGACAATCCACTAAACCGTATTACACACTTACTCCTATTAAAATCTTTGGGGGAATTACCCGTCTGGTTTTACCGGGACTGAGAGCCGGAGCGATGACCAGGATTGAAATTTATGATCTTCATGTCATGCCTTCATTATCACTTTCATTAAATTATACCCCTGTACCTATCGTTGCAGCTTCATTGAGCTACACATTAATGAACAATAAATTCAACCAGGTAGGAGCAGGTATCGCTTTCGGGAACCATGTGGCTCAGCTGTATGTAATAACGGATAATATTCCTCTCAGATTTACAAAAGACACAAATTCGCCCCTGTTCTGGCCTTACAATGCACGGATGCTGAGTCTTAGGTTTGGTCTCAACCTGCTATTTGGCTGTAATCAGAAAGAGAATAATTTTCATGCAAAGAACAGAAAGGATAGTTGTCCCGCGTATTGGTAATGGCACAGGGCACAGGTCACAGGATTATTTTTTTATCTTTTGTGCATTGATCAAGGCTTCACTCCCCGGAGGAGGAAATTTAACTGAATCATTATCAATAATTAGCACCCAGTCACCAGATGATGGCGGTTTAAAACTGTGATCACTTGAAGTCGCATATATACCGATTTCTGTTGCTTTTCCATCAGAAGGATTATACCACCAGCATTTTGCCTTATCTCCGTGAATTCCAGCCATATTGACTGTGACATCACGGTTCATGGGCAGATACGCAATTATTGTATTCCCGTCAGATGTACCTGCACTGGCAACATGATCTCTCTTCCCCCATGTGCCATAACCTGATGTAATAAGATGGTTATCGAAATCAGGAATTAAAAGTTGCCATGAACGCGATCTGAATAACAGCTGAAGATAATCCATACTTACAGAACCACTATTATTCATTTCTTTCTTCCAGTCAGCATCTGCACAGAACTTCTTAGCGGAACCGTAACCCCATACAGGACAGTTTCCGAAAATATGACCCATTGCTCCGGATAAAATTGCCCAGTATGCCTGTGACCTAAGCTGCTGAGGAGTTGAATTATGTTCGTTCTCATAAGCTGATTCAATCTGGTAATATGGCTTAACCGGAAAATGATCATAAGCTTTCTTGTAATGTTCGTAAATAACTGAATCATAACTATATACATTATTAACCGACAACCAGGTTTCATCAGGCCAGGGGGTAATCGCCATTGTTTCCGGCTGATTATGTGCAGAAAAAAGATGAACCTTATCATTTTCACGGATTCCCTTTACCATCTCAAGAACTTTATCTTTTACTACGGAAGGATCAGTATCTCCGCCGATAAGCCAGATAATATTTCTGAAATTTTTATAGCGGTTTCCCAAAAACTGACCCCATGTACTTAAATCGGTTAATGAAGCATTCTTTACTTCCGCACACCATCCTTCATCCTGACAATCATATCCAAGATAAAGCGGTGCAAGCAATACAACAATATTGTGTCTGGCAGCGGATTCAATAACGGAATCGGCATGTGCAAAATATTTTTCATTTGGAGAAACAAATATTCTGCCGCTGAATGGTAACTCACCGTGAATATTTGCTGGAGGATTAGTACAGAATTTATGCTCGATAAGGCTTATCATTATAACTGTAAATCCTTTCTGATTCCGGTTTTCCAGATAAAGCCCGGCATCCTTAAGATTCAGCTGTGCAATAAGTGACCAGGCAGCATCTCCTGACCAGAAGAATGGCTGGTTGCTCTGATCAACAAGATAACGATTAGATGGAGCTGTCTTAATCGGGAAGGCATAAGGATATATTCTCATGTCTTCAGTCTTTATCTGACACTGACAAATGCTTCCAAAAAGAAGAAATACTACTGGTAAAACGGAAAATATCTTTGTCATAATGCAAAGTTCATAGAATACCAAATTTAAAGAAAATACGATGATATTCAAAGACTAAACAATAATCCTCGTGTGGTGAAATCTCCGCTTCGATATGCTGTGGGTGCATGGTATCTGCCTCAGCAAACCGTAAACTTTACAGGTGATTTATCGCTGACCCTTTTTATTTCTTTTCTTGCTTCAAGATCGAGTTTAACCCATTCAAGATACCAATCAAGGGATCCCTCAAATTTGATTTTGTTATTTCTGAAGGCTTCAGCTATAGCCTGCTGAATTTCAGCGTGCGTTAATTCTCCTTTCTCCTTCATACAATTGAGAATAACCTTCTTTAATACCTCATATTTAGCTTTCTGAATGCTAACTGCCTTTTTGCCTGTGGGATGCATAAGCTGAATTTTTTGATCCATGGCACCTGTAATTTATAAGTCCACAGTGTAACATATATCCGGGAAAATTGTTTTTACATACTGCTCATAATAAACTCACCCTCATGGGGAGAGTAGGTAAATGATAAAACAAATTACCGATCGAAAAGATGTGTATAAAGATTAGTTTAGATGGAAGGTGGCAAATCTGACTTTAATTTACCGAAAAACGCTATGATGTCTTCTGCCAGTAAATCAGGTTTTTCCATGGCAGGGAAATGGCCCCCGACAGGAAAATCCGTCCATTGCTGAATATTATAACCCCGTTCTATAAATTTTCTCGGGGGAAAGGGTTCTTCATAGTTGAAATGTGCAATTGCCGTCGGGATATTTATAAATGTATTCTTATTGATAATGAGAGGATTTTTACTGTTCTCACCATATAATCTCATTGATGAATGTATAGTTTCCGTTATCCAATAAAGCGTTACATTGGATAGAAGCTCATCCATTGTAAAGACATTGCCGATATATCCTTTGCAGTCAGCCCAGCCATACATCTTTTCCACTATCCAGGCACATAAACCTGCAGGTGAATCATTCAGCCCGTAAGATAATGTCAGGGGTTTGGTATTTTGTTCAAGAGAATAACCTCCTTCTCTTGAAAACCATTCCTCTTCAGCATCGAGATAATCGTTTTCTTCTTTTGTAAATTCCTCATTTTCTTCAAGGACAGGGGCATAGTTGCCCGGTATATAATTCAGGTGAATACCGGTCACATGTTCCGGATATTTCATGGCCAGTGCGGTAGATACCCCGGCTCCGAAGTCGCCCCCCTGTACTCCGTACTTGTCATACCCGAGTTCAGTCATCAATTTATGCCATAGCTCAGCCATAAAGGTGACATTGCAACCGGTCCGGGTTATCTTTTGGGAAAATCCATAACCCGGCATTGAAGGGATGACCATGTCGAATGAGGCATCCTTACTCTCAGTCAATAATGGAATAAGTTTCAGCATTTCTAGAAAAGAAGTCGGCCATCCGTGAGTCAGGATAAGAGGAATTGATTTTTCCCCTTTCCCTTTAATATGCAAAAAGTGAATTTTATACCCGTCTATTTCAGCTATGTAGTTGCCGTATTTGTTAATTTCATCTTCGGTTTTTCTCCAGTCAAAGTAATTGGTCCAGTAATCAGTTAACTCTTTCATATAACTGAGACTCGCTCCGTAAGTCCAGCCGGACCAGTCAATCTCATCAGGCCATCTGGTGAGCCTTAATTTTGATTTTAAACTGTCAAGAAAAGATTGTGCAATCTCAATTTTAATTTTTTTTATCATTCTGCTACCCGTTTTCCTGTTATATACTCATTTCGACAGCAAATGTAGGAAAAAACTTAACTGCCTCGAATGAATATGATTGCGCTTTGATAACAGTTTTATATTCCTATTTCAGCCCTTTCAGGATTCGCAGTGCTTCATCAACATGCTTTGTGGCCTGTGTTTGAGAATCAAAAACAAAGATAACCTTACCGGATTTATCAACTATATAGGTAACCCTGCCGGGTAACAGACCAAGAAAATTAACCGGAACTCCGAATAACTTCCTAACCTTGTCACCATCATCGCTCAACAGTGTGAAGCTTAACCGGTATTTTTCAGCAAACTTTTTATGACTGGCGACAGATTGACCGCTAATTCCTATGATCATTGCATCGGCTTCGTTGAAGATCTCAAACTCGTCGCGGAAAGCACAGGCTTCTGCAGTGCAGCCGGGACTGTCATCTTTTGGATAGAAATAGATAACGAGATTTTTTTTTCCAATAACTGAACTGACTGAAAATGAATTACCATTCTGATCAGCCAGAGTAAATTGCGGGACAAAACTCCCGACTTCAGTTTTATTCATAAAGGTTATACAGGTAAATAATATAAGATAAACCAAATGGTTCATTGGATTTAGTAACTCATTGCTGTAGTAACATACGACATAGAATAAAGTTGTAAAATGATTGTTACCTTCGCTTCACTTGAATATCAATGCCATTCTTGTTATCTCCAAATTTATTCAATCTGTATTTGAATGATAACATAACATACCTTCCGATAATGTCCGACCTTCGTTCAACAAGAAAGTTGAGTTGGCTTTCTCTTTCTATCCCGGTATTGCGATTAAGAAGATCAACACTTTTCAGAGTAAGAACCCCTCTCTGGTCTTTCAGAAAGTAATAACTGATCTCCGTTCCAAGCAAGGGAATTAACCTGGCATTATTAAATGTCCTTGCAGAATAACTGGTTATATCGGCTGAAACTTCAAAGCTGAACCGCACACCAGGAGTATACCTAATATCACTGAACCAGGAAATGTCCTGGTAGACATTATTATATGATTTCTGTATTGAATAATTTGATTGGGTCAGTGTTAATGCACTCCCGGTCTCTGCATCCCAATGCGTCTTTTTCCTGTTTTCAAGAGTAAGTGATATTTTATGATTCAGGTTGGTATTGATATTCTCAGTTCCGTTGATAATGGTCCTTCCCCTGCTGAATCCTTCACTTAAAGCAATGTCTATCTTAATCCCAAGGGGACGCAATGGAGTGCTGAAATCAAGATCGGCTCCGGTATTCCAGTCATCCCTGACATTAACCGGGCTAAGGATCTGGCGCAGGTTTTCATCCACTGAACTGGAATAATTGATCTTATGCATGGTATACTTAGTGTTAAGAGTAGCAAGCAGAGTGGTGAATGAGAACTGATCAAAAAGCCACAAGGAAATCCTCATATCGTGAAAGTATTCAGGTCTTAGCTCCCTGTTTCCATAAAATAAAGAGAGAGGGTTCAGATTATTAATTGTTGGAATCATCTGTTCTGCAGCGGGAGTATTCATTCCTGACAAATAATCAATCATCAGCCTCCTCCCCGATTTATAATTGAACTCCCACGAAGCGCGTGGCGAGAGGAAGAAATAGTGGGTCATTTTATTGTCGCTGTTCCGGAGAACAGTACTGAAGCTGCCAATATATCCGGAAAGAGCAACAGAGACAAGCGATTTCTCAGTGGCATACTTCCACGTCAGTCCGGGTTGAAAATATCTGTCAGTTTTTTTAAATACCGGACTAAGTGAGTCAGCGGGGATCATTTCCGCTGAAATATCTCCATGTTCCCGGTTTATATCCTCTGATGAATATTTTGTGGCCAGGGAAAGATCAATAAAGGATTGCCTGGTGATCTTTTGCGTAAAAGATACTGCGGCCGACCAGTTGGCGTCAGCTGACCTGAGTTTATAGAACTGATTTTCTGCATTTAACTTATATGGATTCAGATACTCGGTTATGTCGAGGAATCTTGTATCGGAATTGCTGCCTGAAAATCCGCCCCGTGCCAAAAGCTTAAGAATCGTTTTACCCTCATTTATTTTGAGAAGATAAGACGCATCAGCATCTCCCGACAGTCCTGATTTTATTTCATTTGTTTTCTGATCAAGGGTGTTTATGGGGAGATCATTGAGGGAGCTTGCGGATAATGAGCTTAAGGGATTTGAAGCATTGTTGTATGATATCCTTCCATTTAATATTATGTTTTGCTTATCATTGATCAGCTTTCGCCATCCGAAATTCAGCCTGTGCGTGCTGTCTCTTTTAGTTTGATTCTTTTGCTCATTCACAATATAAGATCCGCCGGGTTGAAAATACCGGGATGTGGAATTTTCAGAGAGTTTCCGGTTTGAACCACTTCCAAGGTAACTGGCAAAGAACCTGTTATTATCTGACTTTGAGATTGAAAAGTTCAATCCTGTGGCCCCATTCCATCCTGACCCATAAACCGGCTGGCCAAAGTTGACCGGAAAGCTGCTGTCGTCAGAATGTATCGCCAGACCGGAGCCCGAAGCCAGGGCTGCCATACCTCCGCTGAAATTAATGAAGTCACCGACTGAAAAGCCGAACTTGTTAATATTATTGAACATTCCCAGCCCGGCAAACTGGATCTTTTTCGTGAACCGGTAGATCCTGGCGCCGGTCTCTTCATGGCTGCCTGTGCCTGCTCCTGCTGTCACATCTCCAAAAACTCCTGTCTTTTTATTCTCATTAAGCACCAGGTTAAGGGTCTGGTTTCTCTCACCGTCATCAATACCAGTAAACTTCGATTCATCGGTCTTTTTATCAAACAACTGTACTTTATTAATAGCATCAGCCGGCAAATTTCGTGTAGCAACCTTAGGATCATTGCCGAAAAACTCCTTTCCGTCAACAAGTACATTCTTTACATCTTCTCCCATAGCCTTTATATTGCCGGCCCTGTCAATTTCCATCCCCGGCAGTTTCTTTATAAGATCTTCAGCAACTGCATCAGGTTTAACCTTGAAGGACCCGGCATCATATTCGATTGTGTCTTTTCTGATCCTTACTGGAATACGTTCTCCTGTTATCTGAACTTCAGAGAGACCTGCTGGTCTTGGTATCATAATAACAGTTCCGATATCCTCACCAAGAGCTGAGGGAAAAGAAAACTTACGGTAGATTGTTTTATAAGTAATGAGAGAAATCTGCAGGAGGTAATCGCCTTTCTTAATGTTTGTTATCTCGAATTGACCATTGCTGCCGGTAATGGCAAAATAGAGCATTGTTGAGTCTGCAGGGCTGAGCAGCACTACACTTGCGGAAGAAAGCGGCTCCGCTTTTTCGTCAAGTATATCACCCCTCATCTGAAAGGTTTGTCCATTGATAACTGTACATAGAGCCAGAAAAGCGAAAACAAAAATATTCCTCATTCCGGATGACTAATTTTTAATAATAATTTTTACATGGGCCCCTTCACCTCCAGTACCCTCATCCATTCCCATCTCTTTCATTTTTTCCGAAACAATTTTTTGGTATTCACCCTCAGTTACTTTTTTCCCGTCACCTGGTTTTTTTATCTTAAGTGCTCCTGCCTCAACAGCTTCTACTGATTTTGCCAGGTATGTATGGGTGCCATCTTTGACATCCACTGACAGAACCATTCCGGGAAGATTGCTAAATCCGGCCGGACCTCCCTTAATTTCAAATGAAGGTGCAAACCACACGATTGTCTTTACACCTGCGGTGTCCTGCTTTGTTGCCTCGATACAGGGATAACCCAGGATAACTTTCTGATTACCTGTAAGCTTCCAGTCATAAACCGCTATTTCCTTTTCAACAAGGAACATCCTGTTCATGAACTCACGCTGATCGATAATCTTTTGATTTTTGAGGTCAGTGTAGACCTTATTGTCACCGGAGATTACCATTTTTATATTTACTCCGTCCTGGTGGACCTGTGTCATATCTTCAACTATATCCTTGCCGGTTTCAAATAGTGTGGCATCATTTGAAAATGACAGGATCTTTTCCGATTTCCTTTCTTTCGGAAACATTTCAGAATACTGAGCAGCATCTCCTTCAAGTTTGACATCCAGTTTTATCTTTTCTTCATAATATATCCTGCCTGATTTTAGATTTTCTGAAGGCTTCTCCTGTCCCGATGAAATGACAGATAACATAGCTAATGACAATCCGAATAATTTTGCTTTCATATGGTCTAATTTTTTTCTCAAAAATAGCTCACTATATCAGAATGGCAGGTTAAGGATTAGGTAAACAAGGTTAATTAAGGTTAATGATGCCTGCATTATCGATGATGGTCAGTATCTTTGTGATCAGTTATTTATATGAAAAAGAAAACCCGACATAAGAGGATCTTGATATTGATGATATCAAGCCAGCTGCTTCTGACAGGATTTGTCATTCAATGGCTCTTTTCCCAGTACCATGAAGAAAAAGGTCTCCTTGCTAAAGAACTGACCGGATTTTATTTAAAATCTCATGATGAGATTCTCGATACTTTATTGTTTAAAACTTATATAGATCCGGTCCTTTCCGAAAACAGGATCATATTGATGGATCACCGGATTATCCGTTCAGATTCTGCAGAGGAAAAAGTAATCAGTTTGTCAAAAACACCTGCCAATAAATCCGGATTGGGAATGAATGACTCTGCAGTTGTCACTGTGAATATAAAGCAGGGAAAAAATGCTGAAGGTAAAAGCACCACACTGGTAAAGCATAAAGGGTTGCCCGAGGAAATGTTGTTAAAAAGTATAAAACTTATCATTGCTCATTCCGGGGATACCTTAAATATAGATAATCCTGAAACGGAATTTTCATCCGCAATGGATACATCAAAGTTTAAGAAAGCCTTTTATCAGAGAATCAATAAGAACGGGATGAATTTCCATATTGACTGGATTGCAGCCAGGACTGAGATCGCTAAGGCAAAAGCACGACAGGCAATGGTCATAGAACCTCTTCCCGTATTCCCTCTTCCGGCGGCAGCCATGAATGGTTATAGTGGTTACCTGCTGCGAAGAATGACGACTCAGATTATTTTTGGGATTGTACTGGTGTTAATTACAGCACTCTCTTTTATTGTGGCTTACAGAAGTCTTCGTAATCACATGATACTGAATAGTCTCCGTGACGAATTTGTGAGTAACATAACACATGAACTGAAAACGCCTGTTTCAACCATCATGGTGGCGCTTGAGGCTCTGGGCAATTTCAACATGAAAAAAGAACCTCAGGTAATGGAGGAATACCTGAGGCTGGCTTCAGAGGAAACTCACAGGCTGGGAGAACTGATCAACAGGGTCCTTGATCATACACTTCTGGAACAGAAACAACATCCTCTTGACCTTAAGGAGATTGACCTCAACAGACTTATCAGTGAGGTTGCGGACACAATGAGCATCAAGCTTGGAAAAAAAGGCAGAATTGAATTCAATCCCGGAGAAGAGAACATAAGAATATCAGCTGATCCGCTTTATCTTAAGGGTCTATTTATTAACCTTATTGATAATAGTATCAAATACTGTGATAAAGAACCAGTTATAAAAGTATTCACAAGCAGGAATGATAATAAAATAGTGATTGAGATTAACGATAACGGCCCCGGAATACCTGAAGAATATCGGAAAAAGATTTTTGAAAAATTCTTCAGGCTACCTTCAGAAGATGTACACAACGTGAAAGGATACGGCCTCGGTCTGAGCTTTGCTTCGCTTGTAATGGAATTGCATAATGGGAGCATTGAAACCAGAAATTTGAATCCCGGCTCTTCATTTATCCTAAAATTTCCGACGAATTAATGCATAAAATAAAGGTCTATTATATTGAAGATGAACTGTCCCTGGGGAAAATAGTGAGTGATACTCTTGAGAAACAAGGATATGAAGTAAAATGGGAGAGTAATGGAGCAAGAGTTATTTCCGGCCTTGAAAATTATAATCCAGAGATCTGTGTGCTTGATATTATGCTTCCAAATGTTGACGGCTATACTATCTGCAGAACACTGAGAAGCAGGTTTCCGCTTCTGCCGGTGATTTTCCTGACTGCAAAAACCGATACACCCAGCCTTGTTAAAGGATTTGAATCGGGCGGCACTGATTATATAAAAAAGCCTTTTAGCATTGAGGAGCTTATCATCAGGATTGAAAACCAGCTCAAACTTGTAAAAACCAGGATGGATAATCAAACTGAAACTGACTTACTGATGATCGGATCGTTCAGGTTTGATACCTTACGGTATGAGCTTCAATCACCTTCCGGTAATATAAAACTATCGAACAGGGATATGCAGCTGTTGAAAATGCTTTATGCCAACAGGAACAGGATAACAGTCAGGAAAGATCTTTTAATGACTATCTGGGGAGATGACTCATACTTCAATTCCAGAAACCTCGATGTTTATATCAGGAAGCTCAGGCACACTTTCAGCACTGACAAATCAATAGAGATAATTACGCTCAAAGGAAACGGGTACCTGTTTATCGTACCTTAACCGGTACTCAAGACCTGAAAAACGTAGTCTGATTATTTTTTCTTAAGTGAATAGTTCCTTCCTGAGAGATTTTTTTCAACCTTATAGGCATGATTTAGTTCAAGGGTCCAGCCTTCACCACTGATTTTCTCAGAATTCATAACAGCTGGTTCGCATACTGTTACTTTATCCCAGTTCTTGCTGAGCAAAGCTCCTCCAGTTACCGTCAGTATACCCCAGTTGTCGGTAATCCGCATGACAGGATAAACATTTCCGTAATCTTCGAGTGGTATAATATTTCTGGGATCAAATGAGATATTCATTTTTTCCAGAATTATATCGAGATGGGGTTTTTCAATGAATGTTTTTTTAAACTCAGAAATCTGCTTCGCCTTTATCTCTTCCCTGGTGGTTTCTTCATCAAGAATATCTTTATAGCTGTATCTGGCTAAACAGTACTGGCAAAGAATTGGAGGAACAGATACTCCGAAGGCATTGATAAAGTAATCAGTAAGATTTGTAGTATCGGAAATCTGTTTGTTCCACTCCTTTTCTGATCTGCTTAAAATGAAGCCATAGATCGGTGTGGTGATATAGGCAAACGATCTGACAAATGTGGGATATTTTTGAAATTGAATTAGTGTATTCTCAAAATAATCTTGTTTTTCCCTATCAGTTCTTCCGCTCATCATGATACCTGTATAGGCAGCCAGACCTTCATTAAGCTCAAGCTTGTTTTCATTTGTAGCTGCTCCCGGAAAAAGAGAATACCTTGTTTTTCTGAAAAACATGGCATTGGTTAGATGTTCCCTGATCAGAGCTGGTTCAGATGTTTTGAGGGCAAGGTCAAGAGCTGCGAGTTCAAGACGAAGGTAAATTCTGCCCTCGCGCTTATCGAGGTGATCATTGTCGGAATTTGCCGTCCGGAAGCCAAGTGCACGCTGAGACCGGTGAAACAGTTCGTGAGAAAGCAGATCAAGCCGTTCCTGCTTATTTTGCGGCAAAGGAAGCATTATCATTGCCCACGATTTCCCGGACCAATTTAGAGATGTATTTGCTATATTGATCCTGGCGGGTAAAAGCCCTGTAAAAATATCACCGTCAGGTTTTAATATTCCTGACGAATCGGCAAAATTGGAATAAATCTTCCTTGTTTGAGGATCAACAAGAAGAACTGGTCCAAACAGATCAAGGTTCCAAAGATCCTTGTTCAGTTTCGTATTTTGCCGGATCTCACCGAGGTAGCCCGAGATGGTATCATTAAAATCTGAAGTCTGTGCTGCAATAAAAGCTTCTGGAAGAATCAAGAAAATGAGAAGTAAAAGTTTTCTTTTCATTTTGTTTCTGAAATTGTATTAATAATTGATTATGCCCTCCAAGTTGTAACAATGGTTTGTGATAAGCAAAAAATAAACAATAATTATCCTAATTTTGGATGAGAATATTTTATTCAAAACCCCAATACGATATGAAACGAACCCTTGCTTTGTTGATCCTGTTTTTTGGTTTTGGTGCAATTGTCGGTTCACAACCGGTTTCAAATGTGCAGCTCCAATTCAGACCTCCTTCAGTCCCTCTGATTACTCATGATCCTTATTTCAGCATATGGTCACCGTCCGACAGGCTAACCGACATGGAAACAGTACACTGGACAGGTGCAAAGAATCCCCTGAACAGCATGATAAGGATCGACGGAAAAACCTACCGCCTTATGGGAAGCAGTCCTTCCTATGTTGAACCTATGAAACAGTTATCCCTGAAAGTGCTTCCGACAAATACCGTTTATACATTTGCCGGTGCCGGTGTGAAGGTCTCAATGACATTTACCTCACCCCTCCTGGTAAAGGATATTGAAGTCCTTTCACGTCCTGTTACATATGTATCCTGGAAAGTGGAATCGACTGATAGTAAAGCTCATGACATTCAAATATATTTTGCCTGCGGATCTGAACTTTCCGTAAATAAGACAGATCAGGAGATAGGCTGGGAACAGCCTGACATTAAGGGTCTTAAAACAGAAAGAATTGGCACACTGGAACAAAAATATCTGAATAAGCACGGAGATAATGTCAGAATTGACTGGGGTTATATTTATCTGTCTGTGCCTGAGTCCCAGAAATCTTCAATATCTGTTGCACAGCGAAGTTCATTGGCAGATAGCTTTGTTAAAACCGGAGTACTTCCTGAATCAGAAAAATCTTCAGAACAAAAAAAAGCAGATGCAGGATCAATATCAATGGCTTCAGCCTGGGACCTCGGAAAGAAAGGAACAGCTCCTTATACTGTCTGGGCTATGGTAGCATACGATGACATCTATTCCATCAGGTATTTTGAAAGTGACCTACGCGCATGGTGGCGCCGCAGCGGAATGACATTTGACAATTTACTGATGACTGCTTCCACTGATCATGACAGATTGATTATGACCTGTAATTCATTTGACAGGGAGCTGATGGCTGACCTCAATACAGCCGGCGGGGAAAAATATGCCCAGATGTGTGCACTTGTTTACCGCCAGTGCTTATCAGCTCATAAGCTGGTTGCCGACAATAAGGGTAACCCTTTGTTTTTCCCTAAAGAGAATTTCAGTAACGGCTGTATTGGTACCGTTGATGTCATTTATCCCTTTTCACCATTTGCATTGTTCTTCAGTCCGGTTCTTGCAAAAGCAATGTTAAGACCGGTGCTTGATTATTCCTCTTCGCCCCGCTGGAAATTTCCATTTGCACCCCACGATCTCGGTCAGTACCCCTACGCAACCGGTCAGGTATACGGCGGTGGTGAGAATGATGAATCAGACCAGATGCCGGTAGAGGAAACGGGAAATATGCTCATTATGCTTGCTGCCCTGGCAAAAGTCGAAGGAAATGCAGATTTCTCAAAACAGTACTGGCCGGTTATTGAAAAATGGGCTGACTATATTATTTCAAAAGGATTTGACCCTGAGAATCAGTTATGCACAGATGATTTCGCCGGTCACCTTGCACATAATGTCAACCTGTCTGCAAAGGCAATTATTGCTCTGCGTTCTTATTCAATGCTTTGCGACATGAATGGTTATAAGGAGAAAGCTGCATCATCACTCGAGAAAGCAGCAACACTGGCAAAAGAGTGGATAAACCTGGCTACAGAAGGGAACCATACTCTTCTGGCATATGATCAGAAATCAACCTGGAGTCAGAAATATAACCTTGTCTGGGATAAGATTCTCGGATTTAATCTTTTCCCAAAGGAGGTATTAGACAGGGAAATAAATTTCTATAAGACCAAAATAGCCGAATTCGGGCTTCCTCTGGATAACCGCGAACGTTATTCAAAGAATGACTGGATAACATGGAGTGCAACCCTCGCTGATAATAAAAACGACTTCCGTTTAATTTTTGATCCGGTTTACCATTACGCCGACAAGACTGCTAACCGTGTTCCTGTATCAGACTGGTATATCGTGGATAATGCGCAGATGGTCGGATTCCAGGCAAGAAGCGTGGTCGGAGGGTATTATATCAAGATGCTCGATAATAAGGAATTGTGGAAAAAGTGGGCTGGGAACAAATAAAATTATCATTTTCCCGATTCATCTTCCATCTCAGGGTATCTTTTTATCCACTCCTGATATTCTGAAGGCGACATCTTGTTCATCTTGTTCAGCATAAAAGCCGTGATTGCCCAGATATTATTATCGGTATGTGTAGGAGCAAATGCCGGCATGCTGGTCAGCTTTATGCCATATTTAATTATCCAGAATGCCTCATCAGTCTCAGGCATATCATCAGATTTATAGAACCTTGGAGGTTCGGGATACAGCCCTTTTGTCATTTCTGAAGGCTCGATACCAGGGGCACCATGACAAATGACACACATTTCGTTATAATGTCCAAAACCTTCTGCAATCATCGCCGTATCATTCAGTGACGGAACTTTAATGTCTTTGAGTCTTTTATTGATTGAATGATGGACAGTGATATCGATAATCCGCCGGGTAATTGAATTATGGGGTGACAGCTGGCTGATATTATAGGATCCTGACCATATGTATGCAATAAAGGCTATTATCAAAACAACCAGGGTCAGGAAGATGCTGAGAATTACTTTTTTCATGGCTGATTTCTTTTAGAATATACTTTTATCTGTCTGTATTTCAAAGTTACCAAATCTGATCAAAAGATGCAATTCTGCCCGGCTACTCAATGCAATTACCTATTGCCAGTTATTCATGACTTTTATAGCTTCCCACTCCGATCTTAGAATACTGTAATATATTGTATCTCTGCGCCTGCCATGTGTCATCAGTGAATGGCTTCGAAGCACCCCTTCTTCCTTGGCACCTATACGGAGGAGCGCTTTTCTTGCCGGAAGATTTAAAACATCTGTTTTAATTTCAACTCTCTCAATATCAATCGTTTCAAATGCATATTTTAACATTAAATACTTTATCTGACCATTAATTCCTTTTCCCTGGAATTCCTTCGAGATCCATGTCCAGCCTATTTCAATTCTTTTGTCACGCTCAGAAATATTTCCGAAACTTGTTGATCCTATCGGATTACCTGAAGATTTATCAATAATTGTAAAAGCCAGCCGGCTTTTATTCCTGATTTCATCTAATGCAGTATCAATCCAGATATGCAGTTCATTCTTAACCGACAAATCAGATGTAAAATAGATCCACATCGATCCATCTTCCGTCAACCTCTCAAAGGAATTATAATCCTCAGAGATCATGGGGCGCAGTATTACTTTTTCAGTTTGTAATATCAAATTAAAATCAAGCATGAGTGATCAGCTGAGGGTTATAGTATTGCAGGTATTAACAATTACCGGATCAATAAAGTTTAATCCGCCTCAGAATTATAAATATACATTGTATGCTTTTATAAAATCTGTCAAAAAATATTTATATGACTTACATGAACTATTAAATGAATTCAAATAATTAGATTTGAAAACTCATCCCCGGGAAAATTAAAATGTTTGCATCTGTATCAATTCTATTCTATAAAACTTATAATCTTATATTATGAACAAATTCATTAAACTGACCGTACTCCTTCTGCTTGTCAGTACTTTAGCTTACAGCCAGGAAACAGGCTACACTTTTACAATGAAGAAAGAACTGGCCTGCACACCGGTCAAAAATCAGAGCGCAACTTCGACCTGCTGGTGCTTCTCCGGTATTTCCATGTTTGAATCCGAGCTGTTACGTATGGGAAAGAAACCTTACGATCTTTCAGAAATGTATATTGTAAGACATACTTACGAGAAAAAAGCCGGGATGTATGTCAGAATGCATGGCAATTCAAGTTTTGCCGGAGGTGGTGAATACGGAGATCTTCTGAACGGATGTCGTGAGGTTGGTCTGGTGCCGGATGCAGCCTATCCCGGACTGAACTATGGTGAGCCAAAACATAACCACAGTGAGATGGATGGTGCAATGCGGGGATATATGGATGCGGTTATTAAAAGTCCGAAACTAACCACTGCATGGTTTGCCGGATTGAATGGGATCCTTGATGCATACCTCGGGAAAGTGCCTGAAACATTTAGCTATGAAGGAAAAACCTTTACTCCAGCCAGCTTCACAAAGGAGCTTGGTATAAATCCTGATGATTATGTACTACTAACTTCATTTACTCATCATCCCTTCTATAAACAATGCGTGCTGGAGATACCTGACAACTGGGCGGCTGGTTCATTCTATAACGTACCTCTTGATGATCTGATTCAGATCATCGATAATTCAGTTTCTACGGGATATACCGTTGCGTGGGCAAGCGACATGAGTGATAAAGGATTTTCAATGAAACAGGGAGTGGCTATTATCCCTGAAAAAAGCTGGATCGAGATGACAGAAGAAGAAGCCACGAAGGTTTTTAACGGACCACACCCCGAAAAAGTCATCACTCAGGAAATAAGACAAAAAGAATTTGATAATTATTTAACCACAGATGATCACGGAATGCATATTGTTGGTTTGGCTACCGACCAGGCAGGCAATGCTTTCTATAAAGTGAAAAACTCATGGGGAATAGTAGGTAAATATGACGGATTCATTTTTGTATCGAAACCGTTTGTGATGCTCAGAACAACCAACATCATGGTAAATAAAAATGCGATACCTGCTGCAATTGCAAAGAAACTCGGCATCAACTAGCAAGCTCCCTGGCTCTCTGTGTCTTCTCTGTGGCTCTCTGTGTAACTAAAGTAATAAGAACTGTCACAAAGGACCACAGAGATAGTCACCCTACATCTTATTCTTGAGCGAAAGTTTGCGTAATGGCTTATTTATTCTGATAGTTGTAAAAACAACAGCAAGCGTCATAATACCACCGAAAACAACCGATGGAACAAGCCCCATTAATTTAGCAGTAACACCCGATTCAAATGCGCCCAACTCATTTGAGGAACCAATAAATATGCTGTTAACAGATGCCACTCTTCCCCGCATATCATCCGGGGTAAACAGCTGAAGGATCGTACCCCGTATTACGACACTCACATTATCAAACGCTCCGCTGAGAATCAGCAATATACCGGATAATATGAGACTCCTTGAAAGACCGAAACCAATCATTGTAAGTCCGAAACCAATAACACAAATGAATAATATTTTTCCTGTTTCCTTCATCGGCGGACGGAACATAAGCACAAAAGCCATAAAGGTAGCGCCAATAGCAGGACAAGCCCGAAGAAGACCCAGACCCTGAGGTCCGATCTTTAAAATATCAGAGGCAAATACCGGCAGCATTGCAACTGCACCTCCAAACAATACGGCAAACATATCGAGGGTAAAAGCTCCCAGCAATTCAGGTGTCTTAAAGACAAAGTCTATACCGCTTCTGATCCTGGTGAATACTCCTTCGGTTGTTTCGCCCACTTCATGCTTGCCAACCTTAATGAAAAGGATCATAAAGAAAGATAAAGTATATAAGCCTAGAACAAGCGAATACGCCGGTATTATTCCCCAAAAACCATAGACCATTCCGCCGATTGCCGGTCCCAGTACAGCAGCAACCTGCCAGTTAGCGCTGTTCCATGTTGCCGCATTAGCATATAAATTTCTGGGAACCAGCTGTCCGAGCAAGGCTACCTGGGCAGGGCCCAGAATACCCCTGGCGAGTCCGGTCAGAAATATTGTAAAGAAAACCGGGAGGATACCGAATTTTGCAGTAAAATATGCTGTGTTTGAACTGTAGATTAAAAGGATCAGTGACCCAAGGATAAGTATTAGAGTAGTATATCTGACAATCTTACGACGGTTCCACAAATCGATATAGTGCCCTGCAAAAAGAGATATGCTGACCTGCGGAATTACTTCAACCAGACCAATAAACCCAAGCCAGAGTACGTTGTGTGATATGTCGTAAATCTGCCATCCCACAATGACTGATTGCATAAGCGAGGCCATTGTCATGAAAATACGATAGAAAAGATAAAATCGGAAATTCTTAACATGTATTACCGCAAAGGCCTCACCGGAAAACCAGGACTTCATAATTATAGATTTTCGAGGCAAATGTGCGAAGAAATTACGAATTAGATCTAATGCATTACAACTTTTCACTGTTGAAGATAACCTCGATCCTTCTGTCAGGAACCAGCCAGATAAACGCCACAAGAATATAGATAGCTCCTGCTATCCATCCGCTTATCCAGCTGGAAACAATCGCAATAACATAGAGGATTGGAGAAATTTTCCCTTTAAGATCCTTGCCTACAGCACGTGCAAGAATTGAGTCAGATCCATGACCCTTAATTATAACAGTTTGAAGTACATAATAAGCTATAGCTGCCATCAAAAGAATAATGCCATACAGTGCAACAGGAGCAGATTTAAAATGATTTTCGCCCATCCATCCGGTAACAAATGGAACGAGTGACAACCAGAAAAGCAGGTGCAGATTAGCCCAGAGAATCTTGCCAGTCACATGCTTTACAGTATGCATCATATGATGATGATTGTTCCAGTAAATTCCAAGATAGATAAAGCTTAAAACGTAACTTGAAAAAACCGGCAAGAGCGGTTTCAGGTTAGATATCTTATCTCCAAGTGGCACCTTTATTTCAAGCACCATAATTGTTATTATTATGGCAAGCACACCATCACTGAACGCTTCTAATCTTTCTTTCCTCATATTTGTGAATTATTCTTCCTGATCTGTAAGTCCACGAATCCGGAGGGATTCAAGATCAGAATTTATATCAAAGTATCTGTCTATCCT
>Ga0182010_10000493_pt1 | contig 22463 bp, 18 predicted proteins | sample 611E1MmetaG_FD_120488 | JGI IMG/M metagenome (GOLD analysis project Ga0182010, IMG submission 120488) | Permafrost microbial communities from Stordalen Mire, Sweden - 611E1M metaG | ecosystem: Environmental > Terrestrial > Soil > Wetlands > Permafrost | place: Sweden: Stordalen | collected... | reverse complement strand
GAGCCATAAGTCAAGTCTGTCGGGTTCAAAAACCAGATTAGTCTGGAAAAACTGTGCTCCTGCATTAACCTTCTTTTGATCTTTAATTGCCTGTAATACAGGATCTGATGCGAAAGGAGAAGTTGCGGCCCCGAGGAACAAATCAGGACGATGCTTGAAAGATCTCCCATCGAGGTAGAGTCCGTCATCTCTCATTTTCCGAAGTATCCAGAGCATTTGAACCGAATCAATATCAAGTATATTCATGTTACTTGTCGGAGAGGGGCCTATAACCGAATTATCACCTGATATGCAGAGAATATTCTTTATTCCGATGGCATTTGCCCCGATGATGTCCGATTGCAGACTGGTTCTTGACGAGTCGCGGGCAGCAATCTGAAACACAGGTTCTGTTTCCCTGTCGATAGCCACCTTGCAACAGGCTATGCTTGACATTTTAGGCCGGGCAGAAGAGGAATCTGTAAAATTTATTGCAGTCACAAACGGCTTAACCGACTCTATATCTCTGATAAGCTTATCTGTACCCGCACCGATGGGGGGACTCACCTCGGTAGCTACAACAAATTCGCCTTTGCGAAATTTTCTTTCAAGTTCGGTGACAGGTTCCCTCACTGGAGCTTCATGATATTCAGCATCACCGCTCCACCACTCCGGTTGGCGGATGGTTTTGAAAACGCTGTCCCATACCACGGCCTTTTTTGTTTTGTCTGCTGAAATAATTCCTCCAATGAACTTACCGGTACCTGTTTTTCTGATCTGCCGAACCACATCTCCCCACGTCTCGGTGCCAACTTTGCTCCAGTCAAGAGGCGGAAGTACCTCGAGGAGAGTCTCTTCCCTGCCGGTCTTTAATGCTTTTTTGTAAATAGTAAACCAAATGCATTTTCGAGTACTGTCGACATAACATTTCTTTTCGGGAGTTATGCCTCCGCATGGCCCGTTTCTCATACCCTTGGGACATTCCATTGGACAAATGAATGCTGTTTCCTGAAGAAGACAGTTACCGCACATCCTGCATCCAAAAAGTGGACCTTTCACACAAATCTCAACTTTTGCAAGAAGTCTTTTGCCAAATGATTCCCTTTTAAACGGGAAAAAAGCCGGTTGCCACCTTCGGGCAGGTTTAATACCTGACATATTTATATTTTATACCAACGTTAAAATTATCAGGAAGTTATTGCCCTGTTCTGAAAATAATCCACGAACCTAACGGCGTAATCGTCTCGTCCCAGAACAAGGTCAGAGGCCCTGATTGCAGCTGTTATTTTTTCAGGATTAGCAATGGGACATGTTAGCCCATTCATAATCGCCAATGACACAAATGCTGAGTTTAAATCTTCTCTGCCGGGCAGGCCAAAAGAGATATTACTTGCGCCTATGGTAATGTTCAGGCCAAGTTTCTGATGGACCAGCTTTATAGTTTCAAGAGTTACAATACATGCTCTTGAGTCGGCGCTTACAGCCATTGCCAGTGGGTCAATAATTAAATTTTCCTCTTTAATTCCTGTTTTAACTGCCCTGTCAAGAATCTTTTCAGCTATGGAGAGTCTTTTTATGGGGTCATGAGTTATACCGTCATCATCCATAACAAGGCCAATTATAGCGGCTTCATATTCTTTTGCAATTTTGAGAAGTGACTTCAACGATTTCTCCTCACCATTTACAGAATTGATCAGACATTTACCTCCGGCAACTTTTAATGCTGCTTCAATTGCGTCAGGATTTGGAGAATCGAGACAAAGTGGAATGTCAAACTTTTTTCGAATCGCCAGAACCGTCTGAGGCAGTAGTTTAACATCATCCACTCCGGGATATCCTACATTTACATCAAGCACATCTGCTCCGGCTTTTATTTGACTTTCAACAAGCTCAAGAACGTAATCAAAGTTTCCTTCCTGTAAAGTAGAAACAAGTTTTTTTCTCCTTGTGGGATTAATACATTCACCTATGATAATAACCGGGCCATTAGAATCAATAGTCACCTCACTGTTTATGCCACGGAGTATTGTCTGCATTATTTTGAACATTAACCAATTTATCTTAAAAACGACTCCCCTTCCAATATTCTTTAATGAATGGTTCCGATAACCATAGATTGGGGAAAGAGTAAAAATTAACTAATAAGTTGTTTAAGGTAATTTACAGCGCCCTGCGGATCGGGAGAATAAAAATCAGCCCCTATTTTTTTGCAATATTCCATTGTAACAGGTGCTCCGCCTACAAGAATTTTCGCCTCAGAATACTTTTCTTTAATGGCAGCTACTATTTTTTTCATGTTTTCCATAGTGGTTGTAAGCAAAGCGGATAAACCTATTACTGCATCAGGATTTTCATCCAGCGCTTTAAGAAATTTTTCTGCGCCGGCATCTACGCCCAGGTCTATTACCTCCCATCCTCCGCCTTCAATCATCATTGCAACAAGATTTTTTCCAATATCATGCAGGTCACCTGATACAGTTCCGATAATTATCTTCCCTTTCCTTTTTGTCTCGCCCGACTGGAAAAATGGTTTCAGATGAGCCATAGCGCTGTTCATAGCCTTTGCCGACATTAACATCTGCGGAACATAAATTTCCTTTTTGGTGAATTTTTCGCCAACATTGGCCATCGCTGGAATGAGAGCATTTTCAAGGATTTCATCAGGACTGACACCTTCTTCAAGGGCCTTCCTGGCTAGTTCATCAGCGCCATCCTGGTCTTTCATATTTGGCGGATATGGAGATGCCTTGTTGATCTTGCCGAATTCAACACACTTTGCCAATTTATCGAGTATTTCATTCATAATATCTGCTTATAAAATTTGGATTCTTATTCGGCATAAAGATGGAATATTTATTCCTTTCTAATTTTACCACCAAAATAATTCAATATTTTATGTTTGCATCAAAAACCAGGTAAAAATTTTCAGTCTGTGACAGGTTGCAAGCATTTCAGGTAGACCAGGGCTATTGCGAAATTAAAAAGAAGAACTCATTAAATTTCACATTTTGATCAATCAACTGCTTCCATGTTATCCAAATTATTTATCTTTAAATTTAACATGTGGAGACCAGATACCATATCAAAAACGGGGCGGGAACGAAAAGCCAAATGAGTAGACGTAACTAAAATCAAAAATATGTATTGCAGAAATTGCGGGAACGAGGTTTCCGATAAAGCTATTATGTGTGTTGCATGCGGAACCCCGCCAAAAGCCGGAGACAAATTCTGCTATAACTGCAAAGCGGAAACAAATGCATCTTCAACAATCTGCATGAAATGCGGAGTGAGTCTGAAAGAGACAGCTCCGGTTCAGGAAGAAGGCAGGGACTGGCTTACGGCACTTTTGCTATGCTTCTTCCTCGGTGTGTTTGGAGTTCACAGGTTCTATACAGGCCATACCGGTATCGGGGTTGTTCAATTGCTGACACTTGGAGGATGCGGCATCTGGGCTCTGATCGATTTTATCATGATAATTGTTGGCAGTTTCAGAGATGCTGAAGGACATTTGCTGGTCAGAAGATAACAAATTGTACAGGCTTTTCAAATCAGGGGCGCTGCTCTTGATTCCCATAGTGCTTTATCTTATACCGATGGGATGGCTTAAGAATCAGCATTCGGTATGCCTGTTTAAGAACATTACAGGTCATGAATGTTATGGTTGCGGTATGACCCGTGCTATTCTTTCTGCTATTCACTTTCACTTTGCAGATGCATTTCTGTACAATAGATTATTTCTGATTGTTTTACCGTTACTTATTTATATCTGGGCAAAGAAAATAGTAAATTTATGGCTTGAAAAAATTGTTAATAAAAACCAACTTCGGAAATGAAATCATTTATTATCCTTATGCTAAGTAGTTTATTAAATATCGCTTCGGCACAGAATACTCCGGTAGGAATATTCCAGGCTAATTCCGATATAGGAAATCCAAAGAAGGCCGGTTCTGCAGTTTACAGTCCGTCTGATCAGAGTTACACTCTGAAAGGAGCCGGATATAACATCTGGTTTGAGAGAGATGAATTTCACTATCTGTTCAACAAATTAAAAGGAGATTTTATTGTGACCGCAAACTTCGAATTTGAAGGAAAAGGCACTAACCCTCACAGAAAAACAGGATGGATGGTGCGTGAAACAACTGATGAAAAATCATCTCATATCTCTGCAACTCTTCACGGCAGCGGATTAACCGTTCTTCAATGGAGAGTGTCTGCCGGTGCTGCTATGAGAGATCCTCAGGATGAGATATTTTCTAAAGACTCAACTTTTAATATTATCCAGATTGAAAGAGCCGGGAAAAATATAATAATGAGGGCGGCACACAACGGAAAGCCACTTGAAACAATCGGTTCTCATGTAATGGAAAACATGCCTGATGAAGTTCTGGTCGGCCCCTTCATTTGTTCTCACGATTCCGATATAGTGGAGACAGTTAAAATATGGAATGTCAGGATCGATCAGCCTGTTGCCGAGAATTATGACCCTGGAAAATCAGGATATCTTGGCTGCAGGATGGAGACAATGACTGTAGCAGATGGAAAAAGGAAAGTCATATTTGAAAAACCAGGCAGGTTTGAAGCCCCAAACTGGATGCCTGACGGCAAAAAGCTTCTTTTTAACATGGACGGACTGTTGTATAAGATTCCTGTTGAAGGCGGAACGACGGAAAAGCTTAATACTGATTTTGCCAAAAATATCAATAACGATCATGGGATTTCATTCGACGGGAAGATGCTAGCCATAAGCAGTTCCAGACAGGGTTTACCCGGTGGCGGCTCAACAGTTTATGTACTGCCTCTGGTTGGTGGTGTTCCTAAACTGATAACTGAAAATACTCCTTCATACTTTCACGGATGGGCACCCAATAATAAGGAACTGGTATATGTAGCAATGCGCAACGGAAAAACGTTTTACAATATATATATAAATTCAATCGAGGGAGGAAAAGAAGTCGCGCTAACTGATCTTAAAGCCGGAGAGCATGTTGACGGTTGTGAATATTCTCCTGATGGAAAGTATATCTATTATAACGGGCATTATTCAGGCACAGCCACGATGCAAATCTGGCGCATAAAACCTGATGGAACTGGCAGGGAACAACTGACATTTGACAACTACAATAACTGGTTCCCGCATATTTCTCCCGACGGGAAATGGATGGTAATAATCTCATTCCCTCCGGACATCGATGCTAACAGTCATCCCTCTTACAAACGCTGTATGTTAAGAATTTTACCTGTTAACGGCGGAGAACCTCGTGTTTTAGCATACTTGTATGGCGGACAGGGAACAATTAATGTTCCATCGTGGTCGCCTAATAGCAAACAAATAGCATTTGTAAGCAATTCAGGAAAATAGCCCCCTGTCGGGGGGCAATTAACCGAACAGAAATGAATCCTGTTTTGCGGGATTGGGGGTTAACCAATCACATAATTTTTCACTGTAATCTCTCCATAAACGGTTTCGAGGAATGGTTTGCCTTGTTTTAATCCGACATTCCCGAAGCCGGTTTCTGTTGAAATAAAGCTTGTAAAGTCACCTGCCCTTGAATCTATAAACATTTCCTGAGTCACAGCGTCATATCTTACACCTGTTAATCCCTGCAACATTCCATAGCTCGACATAGCCCTGGCATACCAGTGACCGCATTCATATTCATCAAAAGGATTTCTGATTCTTCCGTCATACCTGTTCCGGCAGGCACGGACAATTTCCAGCGCCTTCTCTTTTTCGCCAATTATCATCAGGTGCGAGGCTACCTGGTATTCTATTCCGGTCCAGACCTCATTACTATAAACGAAAGGCAGGGAAAGCATATCTCCTTTTGGCCAGGTACATAAAAGTAACCCTCCTTCTTTTCCAAGCGCATATGAAGGACGCTGGGGGTTTGAATGGTCTGTCAGATCAGGTCTGAAGTTGTATTTAAAGACAGATTTAAGATGGCTGCTCACTTTGGCAGGATCAGCTATATCCTTCAATCCACTTACTTCTGCAATCCATATTCCCAGAACACCATCGGACAGGCATCCTTTTCCATACTGATATTTTGGACCCTCTTTCTGCAATAATTCCTTTGCCTCTTCAGAATAGTCAGAATTCCAGGCACCTTTAGATGCAGCCACAGGATCAGGGGCGTTTAATCCCTTCCATACAATTTTTTGTATAAAATACTCTCCATCAAACAATTCATTCTCAAGTGCTTTTCTACCCCTCTCATATAATAATTGATACTTTTGAACATCCTCCCTTAAATACCTTCCCATCTCAGAAATAGCCTTTAATGCCCCCAGATAAAAACCCGTACACATTCCGTCAGAACCCCAGAATTCTATATCATATGTATTATGGTGGGGTTCCTCGAGCGTTCCGGTTGATCTCGGGTCCCAGGTTTTAATGCAATAATCCATACTTTTTACAACCTGACTGTACATTTTTTTCATCCATAGGCTGTCTCCGCTTATTCTCCAGTCGCGGTACATTTTCATTATTCCTCCAAGCTGGCCGTCAGCTGCTGCATAAAAGTCAGCAGCGACAGGCCTTATTGGCAATGCCGATCTGAATGTCTGGTGACCTTCCTTATCCTGGCTCGGGAAAAACTCGGTTTCACGAAGGGTTCTTTCAAGTTTCGGAAAAAGATGCGGTATAGCCTGAGCATAATTCCAGACATGAGTGCATGAACCGGCACAGCAACCTGAATTATCACCGCAGCCTTCCCAGCTCCAAAGTTTCCCGTCGGGTTGCCTAAGTACTGTAGGAGATTTAAGTATTGCCAAATTGGCAGCTATTGCTTCAATAATTTCGCCCGGAAGAGTGGAATTATAGAACGAATCTTTAAATAATCCGGATTTGGTGTGAAGATTATTATAATTCGTTTTCCAGTAATTTACAACCTCATCAAGCCCATTGAATTTTCCAGAGTACCATGGTTTATAGAAAGGATCTTTGCATGAACATTTTTCCGTAGTACAATTTCCGTCTACTTTTTCATCCGTGTCCTTTCCATATTTAAGATCCGTATCAGGAACATACCATGCTATCATCAGTTTAATAACCTTTGTCTCGCCCGGGTTTAAAGCAAAAGGAATAAACAAAGATGCACCGGGAGCGCCGTTTTCTACCGGGTCTTTCTTCCTGATTTCTCCTTTCATAATTGTGTTCCAGGTAATTGTAAGAGGATCCCACCAGCCACCTCTGAACCAGCAATGGTCGACGATGGTTCCGGGTTCATTTGTAAATATTGCAAAATCGCCTTTTGTATCAGGTTTCCCCTTCGCCCCCTCTTCACAAAATACGAAGCCATTTGCAATTGCTCTTATTTTATTGACACCGCTTGCCTGCCTCATAAAATTCACCGAATTAAACGAGAATACCGCATCAATCCTGGAAGAGCTGTTATTTCTCAATGAGTATTCCAGGGCACCGACAGGAAGACTTGAATTGTCAGTGTCAGTTGGGATGAAAGGGCTCCACCCCGTTATATGAACTTCTACCGGAATATCATCATCCTGCAACTCTATCATCGCAAACGGAAACCTGGCAATAAATTTTGCATTCTGAAAACGAGGGAAACCATAACTTGTCCCTCCTGATCCATTTGCTGAATCAGGTTGACCGAATTTTTTCCAGTCAGGAACCTGTCCCTCCAGAACTTTTGTGCCGTTTTTCAAGCCCTTTACCGAAATTGCTGCGAACATGCAGGGTTCATTAAAAACTTCAGGGTGGTTATGCACCGACATATGAGAAACACTTCCAGTTCCTTCAAGGCAGAACATGCCGGCTCCTATTCCACCAACAGGAAATGCAATACGGTCGAGATATTTTCCTGAATAAAACCCGTTAAATTCATGGCTGTCTGTCTGCTTTTTGCTTTCATTTACTGTGCCTTTTTCTGTACAGGAGGTCAAAAGATGTGCTGATCCGATTGTACCAATACCGGCCATTGCAGTATTTGTGATAAAACTGCGACGTGTAAGTCCTTTCTTATTTTTCATTCCCGATGTGTTTATGAAAACGGAGATATTTATTGATTAAGAGCCCGACTTTATAAAATTATGAAAAAGAGTTAATATGGCTACAGATAACGATTAAATAAAAAAAATAGCTATTTTTCAGCCGGGAAGTAATATCCGTATATAATGCGTTCACGATTTTACGCAGTCCTTTCGATTCTATTATTTGGCATACTCTATTGCTATACTGCTGTAGGTGTAGTAATTGTTCTGATCCTGTCCTTTTTACATCTGAAAAAACCGGTCCGTTTTCTTTTTCAGATGTGGGCCAAGTCAGTTTTCTTGATAATGGGTAAAAAATTCAAGGTATTCGGGAAGGAAAACATCATAAAAGGCGAAAGGTATATCCTTGTAGCTAACCATGCCAGTCTGTTCGATATAGTCGCAATAACATCCTTTTACCCTGGGATATCGTGGTTTGGGCATGAACGGCTTCTTAAAGTTCCGGTATTCAACCACTTGCTAAAAATCATGGACTATGTTCCATTCAAAGAGCCAAACTACAGGAATACAAAACAGATGATTAACCAGCTCATTTATAAATCTAAATATCAATCAGTTGCTATATTTCCTGAGGGAACAAGAACGCTAAGTGGAAAAATAAACCAATTTTACAGAGGGTTCATATACCTGTTCAGGACCAGAGATATTGAAATACTGCCGGTAACATTGAACGGGTTTTATAAACTGAAACCCAAAAACAGGTTTTATATCAATTTCGATTCAAAGCTTGATGTTGTAATTCATAAACCTATACGGAGAGAAGAATTATTGGGGAAAAATGATTTTGAAATAATTGAAACGGTTAAAACTGTTATTGAATCAGCTTATCATTGATTTTAATGCTGAAATGTACTTTTATTGTTAAAATTTCCAAAATATAGAATTGTTCTGACATGGAGATGGTAAGTAAGGAGTGGGTTTTTATTGTTAACCCGATAGCCGGAAACGGTTTTGGAAAAGAGATTGTTCCCAGGCTCGGGGAAATGATCCGGAAACACAATGTTGATGCAGAGATTGTTTTAACAGAAAGGAGCGGTCATGCTGCAGAATTATCGGAACAGTATTATAAAAAAGGATTCAGGTATATAATTGCTGTTGGCGGCGACGGAACATTTAATGAAATGTGCCGGCCGCTAATTAATAAGAAAGATATTACAGTCGGACTGATTTCTGCCGGTACGGGAAATGATTTCATCCAGATCCTTGGTTTTCCAAACCGTTTCGGAGACCCGGAGTGGGACATCTTTTTTAACAGGAATTCAATTGAAATGGATGCCGGATCATGCAATGGTATGATATTCCTTAATGGTATGGGATTAGGATTTGATGCCCAGGTGGCCGCCGAAAATTATACAGAACCCGGAAAAGTGAAAAGAGGAAGTAAATATAAATATATCTGGCATATTGTTAAGACTCTCCTTTTCTTCCGGGAAAAAAGAATGACTGTCATAACCGATACCGGCCGGCATGAAACTGATTGCTTTATTAACACAGTAGCGATAGGCAGAAGGTTTGCAGGTGGATTCTACCTCACACCCAAGGCTATTGCAAATGACGGATTATTAGATGTTTGCATGATAAAAAAACTTTCTCTTTTAGAAAGATTTTCAATCCTTCTTAAGGTACCGGAGGGTAAACATATCTCTGACAAAAGAGTAAATTACTATCAAACTAAAGGAATAAATCTTGAATTTCCGCAGGTGGTCCCTTTTCATGTTGACGGAGAATTATATTTCGCCGACAAATTTGATGTTACACTACTACCTGGGGCTTTAAAAATAATTTACAATCCCGATGGAAAACACTTTTTCAGGAGATAGAATTATTCCGCCGCAATATGTTACATTTTTTGATCTTGATCAGACATTGGCTGATTCTGTCAGTGGAAAATTACTCGCAAAAAGTGCTTTCAGGAAAGGTCTGTTAAAATGCAGCGATTTAGTAAATGCAGTCTTTCTTTCCTTTCTTTTCAGACTTAAACTAAGAGATCCCCTGAAAATAATAGATGATATGGTTGGCTGGGTTAAGGGTATTCCTGAAAATTCATTGCTTGAGCTGTGTTCAGAGGTAACCGGGAAATTAATCATTCCATCAGTTTATCCGGAAGCCAAAGCCGAAATAGCTTACCATAAATCAAAAAAAGCAAAAGTGGTTATCCTCTCTTCTGCTTTGAAAAGTGTTTGTGAGATAATTGCTAAAAATCTTAATATAGATGATATCATATGTTCCGAACTTGAAATTAAAAACGGATATCTGACAGGCCGGCCTCTTGGTCATATCTGTTTCGGTGAAGAAAAAGCTGTCAGGTTGCTTGAGTACTGTGAAAAAAATAACTTTTCAACTTCGGATGCCTGGTATTACGGCGATTCAATCCATGACTTCCCTGCACTCAATTCTGTAGGGAATCAGGTTTGCGTAAATCCCGATAAAAAGCTTAAAAAAGCTGCTATAAAAAGGAACTGGAGAGTTAAGAACTGGAAAAATTAATTCACCTCAAGTTTCTGCCAGTCAGGTAGTTTTGGAAATTTACCGTGTGGTTCAGTCTGGTACCAGAAACAGGTTGAAGCAATATCCGATTTTTGCTTTAGATATCTGCCACCTAAATGCCAGCCAAGATCCTGAATTGTGATTTTGAGATCGGAATCAAATCGGACCGGATCCAAAATATGCCATCTGTACAGGCCGAAGCGCTGCATAACATTATAATGCCCATCGCCGCGGATAACCTGATGCAATCCTGAATAAGGTGTGCAGAATACTGTATACTCAGATTCCTCAACTCCTGCGGAATTCTTTTTATTTGTATCAAAATCATATGAACCGCAGAAATAATCCTCAGTGCCGGTTCCACAGATAGTCGGAAAACTGGAATCGCCGTCAACATAAAACTTCATTTCACCTTCTCCCCACCATCCGTTGTTATTTATACCTACTGCAAGATATACTCCAACATACTGACCCTTTCCTTTTATTCCATCAATTATTGTATAGACAGATGGCTCGTCAGGATTCGCCCTGCGAAATTGGGCATGAAAATATCCGGCATCGGCAGGCACCTCGGTCAGAGTATAGTCAATCTGGTAAAACAGCGTCATAGGTTCGGTTTCATTTATGTTTTCCATTGTTATCCTGCACTTCCTTCTGAACGGCATTACCCAATACGAATTAAATGCGCTTCCCGGGTTCACACATATTGCTGATGAGACGAGCGGTGAATATTTGTTCCAGCCCATTCCGAAAAAATCGCCAACCGGACATTCAACTGATGGCTCAGTTTCATCATCCCAATAGATCCGAAGTATCGAGAATCGCCAGTTTCCAGTCGGAGTCATCCAAATATGTTGAATCGCTCCGGGACCATCAATCTCTGCCATTTTGAATGTTTCTCCGGGTTTAATTATTACATAAGGATTTACCTTCCATCCCTGACCAAGATCCCTCGCAGCACCTGATGCATTCGCAACATTTGACTTGTTCTTGTCAGCAGGATCTGCCATTCCTCCTTTTCCTTTTTCCCCTGTGATGTTTTCGGGACTTATTGAACGTGTTTTTGCATCTGATAACCTGTATAGGTTTCCAAGGTTCATATCCAGCCCGTTAAACTTATTCTGGGCAGAAATAATGAAAGGAAGAAGCAAGCAAATCAAAAATGACACTACAAATCTTTTCATACTATTTTATTTTAAATCCAATTTATTAATCAAACTTAAAATTATAAATAATCAGCGAATATTGAATACTAAATTGATCGTGATCTCATCGAAAGCATATTCAATTCCGATTATTCCATCTATTGCTGTCACTGTATATATTGAACGTGATTTTCCCCATCCCACTTAATTTCCATTATAAAAGGAGGACTTAATTGTGGAGGTAAGAATAACTATTCAATGTCCGTAAATAAGTCCCGCTTTGCGGGATTGCCTGCCTGCCGGTAGTGAAGGCAGCGGGAGCAAATTTACAATACCAGGGTTTGAATTGAATGCGGCAGAATTTTCACTTCAGCTGCATTATGACCAATACACAGATTATAAGTGATTTTCAGATTGCTTTGGTTCATAACAATCACTGCCATTTTCCCATCTTCATTCATAAATGCAGTTGTCAGCAACTGGCTGCGGCTTGCAGAACTGATAATCCTTTTTGCCCCCGGGCGAATAAACTTCGAGAAATGGCCTATATAATAATATGAATTTGTATAGATCAGTTGTCCCGATTTTATGTTAGCATGGACCGGTGCAAAACAAAAATTTTTAACATGATTGGGGCCTCCCGTCTCATCAAGCAAAATGTTCCAGTCTGTCCAGCCTGTCGTTCCGTTATTAAAATCATTTATCATGTTCTGGCCATAAACTTCGCCAAGGCTCCAGTTATAATACATTGCCGGATTAAAACTCTCAGGACATCCTTCGGTAAACAGAAGGTTTTTTTCAGGATAGGCCTCATGTACAATTTTAACATTATCAAACATTTTATCGCCTCCGCTCCAGCTTTCGTACCAGTGAAATCCCATTCCCCATGCATATTTTGAAGCTTCAGGATCGCTGAATATAACATTAGCCCTCTGGACCATAAGATCACGGTTATGATCCCAGACAATAATTTTTTTATCACCTAATCCTTCTTTCTGAATTGTAGGACCCAAATATTTTTTTAAAAAATCACGCTCATCATCTGCAGTATATATGCAAGATTCCCACTTTTGGGTTGCCATGGGTTCATTTTGAATTGTCATTCCCCAAACGGGGATTCCTGCCTTTTCATAAGCCTTTATAAACTTTACAAAATAGTCGGCCCATACCTGGTAATACTCGTGTTTCAATTTCCCGCCATGCAACATATCGTTATTATCTTTCATGAATCCCGGAGGACTCCATGGGCTGACAAACAATGTCAGTTTACCTCCGGCAGAAGCTATAGCCTTTTTAATGAATGGGATCCGGAATTCCATATCGTGATCAATTTTAAATGACTTTAGTTCCTTATCACCTTCATCAATATATGTATAGCTTCCGCTTGAAAAATCACAGCTGTTAATATTAGTTCTGGCCAGTGTGTACCCAATTCCATTCTTTACATCAAAGTATGCCTGCAATAGTTCTGCCTGTTTCTCTTTCGGTAATTTTGCAAAAGTTTCAGCAGATGCATCGGTCAAGGCACCTCCTATTCCCAGAAAAGTTTGAAAAGTCCTGTCAGGGTTTGCAAATACGCAAACCTGCGTCTCAAGCGGCTGAATAAGCTCTTTAAACCTTAGTGTATCTGTGACCGTGAGTCTATAACTTGTGCTGTCAGCTGTCGTATAAACAATTACCTGTTTCCCATCAGCATTAAATTGCTCAGGTTGAGCTGTTTCCGAGCTTGACATTTTCCTATTCCGAGTACAGGAAAAAAGAAGTAAAAAACTGACGGATAATAGAATATATTTTTTCATTTGAATAAATTTTGAATTGAATCCAATTTCATTTTACAGCTGGAAATATACTAAGAAACTGTCGAAACTGAGCTAATTTAGTAATAATATAACGGTGTTCAGCATCTAAATTGTAGTTTAATAAATGTATTTCTTTTCCTTTGTGTTACTTTGTGGTGTGAAAAACTCAATAATATCAATAATCTACTTTTTAGTTGGGTTAATCAGTATCATCCTTCTGAATCAATCAGCCTTCTGGCCGGGATTTTTTTCCAAGGCCCTTATAATACCAGTTCTTATAATTCTGTTTTTAGCAAATTATTATCCTCTCTCATACAAATTGCAATGGTTGATGCTTGCCGGACTTCTTTTTTCATGGGCTGGAGATGTAATTCTTGAGTTCTCGGATAACAACAGCATTTTCTTCATTATCGGACTGGTTTGTTTTCTTCTTACACATCTATTATATTTTACTGTTTTCTTTATAACTCCGGGAAAAAACTCGATCCTGAGTAATCGTATCTACTTTCTGATACCTGTAATAATTTACGGTATGATACTTGTGTCGTATCTGTATGCCGGCCTTGCTGAGATGAAGCTTCCTGTTATCCTTTATGCAATCATTATATTGATAATGCTGACAGCCGCAATAAACAGGATAGACAAAGTGAATAAAATAAGTTACTATCTGGTTCTGTCCGGTGCAATTTTGTTTGTAATCTCCGACTCATCAATAGCTATCACGAAATTCAGTCATCCGTTTAAATCATCGGGAATTGTGATAATGTCGACCTATGTTGTTGCACAATACCTTATTATTATGGGATATGTTGCTCAAACCGTGAATGTAAAACCTGATTAAACAGGTGGAAAGTTTTATAAAATGTTTTATCCAAATTGTACAAAATATTATATCTTCTTCTAACTATTTTCACATAAAATAGATTGCCTGCATATGAAAATCAGAAAAAAGGAGTATTTTTATTTCTGCGATATGCCGGAATTTCATTAACCAGCATTCGGGGATGACCGCCAAAGAGGGGAGATAAGTGCTTACTGATATTAATATAACCCAATTAGTTTTTTTACTCACAAATATGGTAATTCATTTGGCTTTTGTATTTAATCTGTCTTGATTGTGTCTGACTTAATAAAAATACCCGGGTAAGAACAAATGAAAACGATGCTTAAACAATTTTCATTTAAACATAAGAATAACAAGGTTTTATATTACGCAATTGGTTTTGTGCGCCAACTTTTTCCCTATCTGTTTTTCCAAACGGGATTGGATAAAAAAATATCTACGGTAAAGGATTTTGATATCGAATACATAAGAAAAAGAGCTAATTATTACAATAAATTAGATGAGATTGTCAATTTATCAGATGGGATAAAAAATCTTGCGCACTTTAAATTGAGGAAACAGCATAAAACCTATTTTTTCGATAGTTACGAATACACAAGATATTTTAACCAGGAACTGAGGGCAGATTTTAAATTTGGTGATGTCACCTTTGTACCGGAAGAACCTGCTATTGTGAAGAGCAGACCCATCCGCGGAAATAATTCAAATTCGGTAATTCTGAATCTTGATAAAGTGAGGCATTTCATGTTCCTAAATGATAAAAAGGATTTCAGGGAAAAGAAAAATATGCTTGTAGGCCGTAACGTAGTCGGCCAGGCACACAGAATAAAATTCCTGGAAATGTATATTAATCATCCGCTTTGCAATGTAGGGAAAATTAATGACGACGATAACCATCATAATCTTCTGAGGGAAAGAATCACAATTGAAGACCAACTTAATTATAAATTCATTCTTTGCCTGGAGGGAAACGATGTGGCAAGCAACTTAAAGTGGGTAATGTCTTCACAATCCCTGGCTGTGATGCCTGTTCCAAAATATGAGACATGGTTCATGGAAGGTACTTTAATTCCCAATTATCATTACATGCTTATAAAAGATGATTATTCCGACCTGGAAGAACGGATGGAATATTACATAAAACACACAGACGAAGCACTGGAAATAATAAAAAATGCTCATCACTATACTGAACAATTTAAAATCAAAAAAAGAGAAGACCTTATTTCATTGCTCGTGCTTGAAAAGTATTTTTATAAAACGGACCAGAAAAAAATCAGTGATAATCTGAAATTCATATTTTCTCCTGGTCACAGGATATGATGGGATAAATTCAGAAATACGATTTAGGTTTTTCACTCAGAAACCATGAGCAATTTCATGTGATTATATGCCTTAAAAAAATAATCATGAAGAAAGCATAGATTCTTTTGACTCGGATACTTCCCGGGTTTTTGCTGTACATTCCGACCGTAACATAGAAACGTAACGGCTTCTGGTTTATTCTTTTACCTCTGTATTAAAATGATATACTTAAGAATTGATTTGTAAATTTTATTTTCAATTGAACATATTCCTGATTTCCACGTTTTTTATCTATTGAATAATAATATTGTTTAATTAAAAAGAAAATCTATGAAAAAACTTGTCCTGATTTTATCAGTAGTGATATTTCTAGGCACTACAGGGTTTGTTCTTGTTCAGCAGAATAAAAGAACAGAAGCAGCTAAACACCCCAGAGTTGAAAATGCCATTAAAGAGCTTGAAAGTGCTATCGATTACCTTGAGAAAGCGCCCGATGATTTTGGCGGATTTAAAGCGCAGGCTATTGCTGACTCAAAAAAAGCTGTAGTATCATTGAAACGCGCTTTGAATTATCGTGCTAAAGATGATAATATGAAAAAATGATAGATTAATCCATAAATAATAAAAACTTAAAACCCCGCAGGTCATTGATCGTGCGGGGTTTGCTTTTCTAAGAAATGGGTCCCCCTGCCACCATTCAGGTTATCAATCAGTTATTTTTATTCCAAGCACAAGTATATCATCTATTTGTTCAAATTCACCCTTCCACTCTTCAATTTTTCTTTCAAGCACTTGTTTTTGTTCATACATAGGAAGTCTGAAGATCTCGAGTAATAGTTCCTTGAATCTATTTGTTTTAAAAGTTTTTCTGTCAGCACCTCCGATCTGATCAACATAACCATCAGTAAATAAATAGATAATATCATCTTTTTTTAGAGTTATATCATTACTGGTGAATTTCCTCTCTTCATCATCGTATATGCCGATTGGCATGTTATCTCCGGTAATATGGTGCAGAATGTTCTCTCTGATCATGAACATCGGGCGAAAAGCACCGGCAAATTGTAGTTTCTTGTTCTTTAAATCAAATCTGCATAGTGCGACTTCCATTCCATCTCTTGTACGGTTATCGTTTTGTGATTGATGAAGAGTTCTTATAACATTCGACCTGAGTCGGTCCAATAATTCATTTGTAGTACAGACAATCGATCTGTGAACAATTTCATTAAGAAATGTAATTCCGAGAATGCTCATGAAAGCCCCCGGCACACCATGTCCGGTACAGTCTGCCACTGCGACAAAAACGTCATTATTGTTTTGCAGGTACCAATAAAAATCACCGCTTACAATATCCAGAGGTTTAAATAATACAAAATGTTCAGGAAAATTTTCTGAAATGATCTCATCAGTTGGAAATACAGCGGATTGAATTCGCTCAGCATAATGAATGCTGATGGTCAGGTTATTTTTCTGGATTTCAATTTCATTTTTTTGACGCTACAGGATTTCATTTTTGCTAAAAAGTTCAGAAGTTCTTTCCATTACCTTTTGTTCCAGGGTTTCATTATGTTCCTTAAGTTTAACGACAAATTTTTCCAGTTCAAGTTTTTGTTCCTCAATGGTTGAACCCTGCAGATAACTTCTAAGTGCTTCTTTTATGGTTAAAACCAAATCGGGTTCTTCCCATGGTTTGGATATATACCTGTATAGTTTTGCTCTGTTCAAAGCACGCCCAACTGCCTCTGCATCTGCCTGACCTGTCAGAAGTATACTCAATGTCTTCCGGGATTTCTGATGCATGATGTAAAGGAATTCGTCTCCTTTCATACCTGGCATTATGTGGTCGGAAATAATTACAGGGATATCATAATCATTTTTCAGGGAATAGTCTACCAGATCTAATGCTTCCTCTGCACTTTCGCAGGTTTCAATAGCAATTTCACCGTCGAAAGCCTTCCGTAATTGTGCCTTTAAACTTGTTAATATTACTTTTTCATCGTCAACACATATAATCAAAGATTTTTTCATAAAAGCACTTTCATTAATATCTTAATCTAATTTTTTTAATCCTGAACTAAGTTTTTCAAATAATTCTTCTTCAGTCCATGGTTTTTGAAGACAACAAAAAAGGTGTGCTTTTTCTTTCGTTTGCTGAACGGCTTTTTCATCAGCCTGACCCGTTAAAAGAATCGCTGACTTTTCAGGCTGACTAATATTATTTTTTCGTCATCAACGCAAATAATTGCTTTTTTTAGCATAAGCTTTACATAACTAAGAAGTTGGAATAAGAGGATGGACATTTAATAATGGAAATTTGACAAAAACAGTTGTTCCTTTTCCCAATTCACTTTTTACCGATATACAGCCCTGATGTTTTTCAATAATCTGTTTGACTATGTAAAGTCCCAATCCGCTTCCCTCACCCGCAGGTTTGGTGGTATAGAAAGCATCGAAGATTTTCTCCAGGTTTTCCGGAGGAATTCCAATGCCTGTATCTGAGACTGATATTTGAAGAGAGGTTGCATCCAGCTTCTCTAATGAAATGGATAGATCTCCAGTTCCATTCATTGCCTGCGCTGCATTATGTATCAGATTTGTCCAAACCTGGTTTAATTCATCCGGATAACAATAAATTTGTGGAACCTGGTCAAATTTCTTTGTCAGGTTAATGCCCTGCTTTAGTTGGTTATGGTAAATGGTAAGTACAGTATCAATGCTTTCCGGAATATTTGCCAGTACCATTTCCTGTGCCTGGTCGTTACGTGCATAACTCTTTAATGCAAATACAATTTTCGATGCACGGTCAACAGCAGTCTTAATATTCTGGCTGTTTTTCATCTGCTGCGAGATCTGAAAAGCAGCCTGAAGATTTTGTTCGTTGAATATTGAAAAGTAGGGTTCAATATTATCGTAAATGGCCATATCTACAAGCAGATCGGAAAAATTATCTGCATTTTCTATGCCATGGGTTTTCATCACTGCAGAAAGATTTTTTCGGTGTTCCCGCTCTTCCTTCGATGTAATGTTCCCATTGTTTTGCACACTTCTGTTAACCAATTCCAAAAAGAGGGCAAATTCATTGTTATTAAGTTTCTTTATCACTTCCGGCAATTGTTTCAGGCTTTGAAAACTACTGTCAATTATCGCGCCTACTGAAGCTTTTATTGCACCTAATGGTGTGTTAATTTCATGAGCGATGCCTGCAATTAATTGACCAAGAGAAGCCATCTTTTCAGCCTGAATAAGTTGTGCCTGCGTATTTTTTAACTGTAATAAAGTATTTTCTATTTCTTCCTTCTGCTTCCTAAGCAAAGCATTGGCTTTTTGCTTGTTCCTGAAGCCTATAAATGCTCCTGCAATTATTATTAATGAAAGGACTAATCCGGCAATTAAGGCCATCTGTTGTATATGAGTAATAGCGTCCTTTGCTTTCTGCTCAGTTTTTAAGGTCTGCTCTTTTTTATCAAATTCATAATTCATTGTAAGCTCTGTAGCTTTTCGGATATTATCCTTACGTCCAACTGAATCGGCAATCATTGCGGATTTTTGGTAGGCTGATAAGGCTTTAGTATAATTCCCAGTTTTTTCATAACATTCAGATAACTCTCTGAATAATATACCATCAGCCGTGGTATATAAATCCGCATCTTTTATTGATACAAAAGCTTTTTCGTAAAAGGGAATAGCTTCTTTCCATTTCTCCTGATTCTTTAATACAGTTCCCATACTTGAATAAGCCTGGTAAATATTAAGTGGCTGGGCAGATGAATCGGCAATTGCTATTGCTTTTTTAGAAATTGCAATTGCTTTTTCAGGTTCGTTCAACATGGCCAGCGAAGTAGCCGCCTTTGAAAAACTGGCTGCCTCTATTCCCTGGTCTCCCATTGCACCCCCAAGTTCAGCAGCTTTTAAAGCAAATTCATAACTTTTTTGCCATTTCTTTTCATTGATATACATGGTGGAAAGATTTGTATAACAATATAATTCAACGTTTTTTAACTGATTTTTTTTTGCCAGTTCTATATCTTTCAGGTATGTACTTTCTGCCCTTGCAGAATCACCCATATTACTATAAGTATTACCAATATTAATATTGGCATAGGCCTGATGAATTTCATTCTTACTATCTTCTGAGATTTTCAGAGCCTGCTGGAAGTAAAGCAAAGCCATCGGAAAATTTGATTTCTGCTGGAAATCTATAGCAATGTTTGAATAGCAGATACCTAACAACTCATTATTTCCAACCTTTTTATAAATACGAATTGCCTTTTCATAAAAATATATGGAAGAATCATATTTGCTTTGCATCCCATAAAGTAAACCCGTGGTTCCATAAACCTTCCCAAAATCTGTTGAATCTATTGATGAATTAACATATTGATTAAGATAATTTATCTGTTCCAATGCAGCTTTATAATTGCCTTTATAAGAATAATCATAAACCAGTTGTACTCTTAAATCGACTTCCGCCCTGTAATAATGTATCTTCCCTGTTTCCTCGAGCGTCTTCATATCAAGATTAATTGCAGAATCGAGATTGATGCTGCTCAGGACAATTGCCTTGGTTACTAAGAGCTTGATTCGTCCTGTATCTGTATTCGCTCTCTTGATATGGTTATTCAAGCTATCAATTTTCGCGTTTTGGGCATAGTTTATCTCAACACAAAAAATTATCAAAAAGAAGATTAAGACTCTTTTCATAGTGAAAGGCTTTATGTTTTAAGTATAATGTATTGAAGTGAGGGAAATGACATAGGTATGTAAGTAAATTTTTTCCAAAGGAGGTATCTCAGAGAGGAATAAACTGTAAAATTTACAGGGTGACTTTCATCATACTCCCTAAAGAGAACTATCTGAATACCTTTCTAATACAGTTAACAGTATTTTGAACATTAAGTTTCATTGAATTAGAAAAGATCACAATCTGATCAGAAATCTATTTTGAAGATACATTGCATATACCTGAATATCCGTACGTTAGAATATCGCTCTCCAATTCTGACACTTTCTAAAACTTGAAGAGGCCGTCTCAAAGGGCTGCCTCCTGCGTTTCCTGGAAATGCTGCCACCAGAACTATCACTTACTATTCGACAGGCATTTTAATAATTAACATCAGTGGTTATAGGGTTGTTTATCTTAAAGTCAGTCGCCATTATAAAGAAAGCTGTATAGATATTATTAATACTTTTAAAGGCTGGGCAACACAACAAGAAAGTGTCCAAATAAAAAGGTGAAAGTGTAAAAAATCAACATCATTTATTATTTTTACGAGAAAATCTGAAGCTGTTAATAATTTGGTTAAAGATGATAAATATCATATTCCCGGACAATCGGTCAGATAAAACAATTTTATTTTATATTTTACGCCCTATCAAAAGAATAAATTTTAATAATAATTATGATAATCAGAATGAAAATGAAACTTAGAAATTTAATTAAAACTGTTAGTCTTCTTGTCGTAGTAGTTTTTTCAACTACAACTATTAAAGCTCAAGGACGAAATGATGTTATCAAAGCTTACAATGAAGGGGCCAAGGCGGCTCAAACGGATCCCCAGGCGGCAATTAAAGCCTTTGAGAATGTGGTCAGCCTGTCCCAACAGGTTGGAGATTCTGCAGCTGATCTCAGGCAGCAGGCAATAAAAGTATTGCCCAGTTTGTATTATAATGTTGCCGCGAATGCCTATTCCGGGAAAAAGCCAACACCCGAAATTATACAGGCCGCAAAAAAAGCAACTGCCGCAGCGGAAAAATATAATAACACATCAGTTAAACAGAACGCTGACGTAATTCTGGTAAAGGCATATAATAATATGGGTAGCGAATATTTTTCTAAAGATGATTACAAAGGTGCACTTGCAGCATTTGACAGCGTTTTGATGATCAACCCTGATTATTCTTCCGCAATATTTAATAAGACATTAATATATATGAAACAGGCCAATTCGGACGATTTTGAAAAAACTATCGATCAGTATATTGTGAAGATGAAAGCAGTGAATGATGAAGCTAAGATTAAACAGGCATCCACCATGGCGCTTGGGTACTTTCGTGCATCCGGATCAAAGTCAGACCAGGCAGATAAACTGGATGAAGCGCTTAGCTTTCTTAATAAAGCTGCAAAATATGGTGACGACAAGGATATGTTCTATTACTTTGCCGAGGTTTATAACAAACAAAAGAATTTCGATAAGGGATTAGATTATGCCAAGAAAGGTCTGGCCCTTGTGACAGGTGATGCCGAAGCCAAAGCAAAATTCTATTTTCAGATTGCCCTGGGACAGGAAGGTAAAGGTCAGACAGCTGAGGCTTGTGAATCATTCAAGAATGCCACCTATGGAGTTTTTGCAGCACCCTCTAAAGCAAAGCGGGCTAACCTGAAATGTAAATAATCTGGTTAAAAAGCAAGACACATACCTGTCATGAAATTCTGTTAAAGTCGTACCATCAGTTGTAAATCTTAATGGCAACGGGTACGTTGAAAAATCAGCTTGGATTGCTTTCAACAGTAAATTAAAAGACCCCTGAAAATCATTGATCTTCAGGGGTTCGCTATATAAAGACGTGGTGCCACTAGCCCCCAAAGAGTCTATATGCAGTTTGCTGATTGGCTGATTAGAAGGCAGTTTGTGTACATTATGCGGCCGAGCAAATTGTGCCAACAAAAAACATCTGCTTTTATGTTAGTTTATTCTTTCATTTAATATAGAAATCAAATGTTATTTTAGTCCATGATTCCATTCCATCATAAAATTCAGCTAAATTGGGTTTATCTATCCAATCTGCCGTCATTTTATCCGTTTCATTAATATATACCTCTTTATTTGATACATGGATGTTATACAAAAGTCCAATATGAACGCTGCCAACCGAAATTGTATCATCATTTAT
>Ga0182010_10000492_pt1 | contig 22571 bp, 18 predicted proteins | sample 611E1MmetaG_FD_120488 | JGI IMG/M metagenome (GOLD analysis project Ga0182010, IMG submission 120488) | Permafrost microbial communities from Stordalen Mire, Sweden - 611E1M metaG | ecosystem: Environmental > Terrestrial > Soil > Wetlands > Permafrost | place: Sweden: Stordalen | collected... | reverse complement strand
TGATCAGGTCGAGCTCCCGGGCAACCACAGTGCTCCACAAGTACCCGCCGATATTGGTCGGCGAGGTGTAGCCGCTGCGTTGGGCCGGACCCAGATCCCCCTCGATGTTGTCGGCCGGTAGGCCGGTGCGTTGATCGGTCATCGCTACCACCGAGGCCCAGGTGTCGCGTGCACAACGCTTAATGGTGGCGTGGTCGATGCCGTCTGGTGCTGACGCAAAGGTGGTAGAGACAACGGCCGCTGCCACCGGAGCGGCGGCCGTGGCCGCGTGGGCGCTGGTAGCGCGGGCAGTGGTCAGTGTGACCGCAGCCACTGCCGCTCCCCCCGCCAGGAGCTGGCGACGGCTGGCGACGAACGGGGTGCGGGTGACAGCATTGTCAGTCATGCGATTCCCTTTGTTTGGCCATGTTTCTTGGTAGGAGGGTTGACGCGATACCGGTCGTGGCATCCTTCCGATGAACCGGTGTTGAAAGATCCATGTGACCCTCGAGAGCTGGTCCTGCCGGCGGCCCCGGCCGCCGGGGCGTCAGGTTAGGGACGGCGACTCCTGCGCCGCGTAGGGCGTGGCCACAGCGTCGAGCAGCTTGATGGTGTACTCGTCGCCAGGGTGCTGAAGGACGTACTTGGTCTGACCTCGCTCGACGACCCGCCCCTGGTTAAGTACCAGGATCTCGTCGGTCACAACGCGGGCGCCGAGCAGGTCATGGGTGATGTACAGCAGGCTGAGGCCGCGTTCCTCACGCAGCCTGGCTAGCAGTCGCAGGATGCCGGCCCGCATCGATACGTCAAGCATTGAGACCGGCTCGTCCGCGACGATCAGGTCAGGCTCGCAGGCCAGAGCCCGGGCGATCACCACCCTCTGCCGCTGGCCGCCGGACAACTGGTGAGGCAGCTTGGCGGCAAACTGCTCTGGTGGTGTCAGGCCAACGGTCTCGAGCAGTTCGAAGACTCGATCCCGTGCCGCGACCGCGGACAGGCCAAGGAAGTTCTGGCATGGACGCGAGACGGTGTACGCAACGGTGTGCAGCGGGTTGAGCGCTCCGTAAGGGTCTTGGAAGACCATCTGGACGCGGCGGTGATACTCGCGCAGGCCACCGGTGCGCAGCGACTCGACCGCAGTGTCGCCGAAACGGATCGAGCCGCGGGTGGGCCGTTCCGAGCCGGTGATCATCTTGGCCAGGGTGCTCTTGCCGCTGCCGCTGGCACCGACCAGCGCGATCGCTGCCCCGGGGGCGATCGCGAACGAGACATCGTCCACGGCGGTGACCGGCGCCTTGTGGCGACCGCGCGTTGCATACGTCTTGGTGACGGACTCAACCACCAGTGGGGGAACCACGCTGGGCGACTCACTGGGCCGCAGGCCGCCGGCGGGTGCCTGATGTGGGCTGGAGGCCAGGCTAGCGGTCATGAGCGCACCTTCATCTGAGCGTTGAACTCCCGCGCACGGACGTGGCAGGCGGCCGTGCCCGAGCCCAGGGCGGTCAGCTCCGGGTCGATGCTGCGACAGACATCCTCGACCAGGGGGCAGCGAGCAGCGAAGGAGCAACCGGTCTGAGGCAGCGAGAGATCCGGCGGGCTGCCCGCGATTCCGCCGAGGTGAATCTCGTCGGCTCGCGGGTCGGCGTAGCACCCCAGCAGTGCCTCCGTGTAGGGATGGTGCGGCCCGCGCAGAAGCTCCGCAGAGGGCTGATCCTCAACGATTCGTCCGGCATACATCACCATCACCCGGTCGGTGGCATCCAGGACCACACCGAGATCGTGACTGATGAGGATGGCGGTGAAGCTGTTCTTGGCCTGAAGGTCTTTGATCGTCTTGATGACCGCGCCCTGCACGATGACGTCCAGTGCGGTCGTGGGCTCGTCGAACACGATCAGCCGCGGCTGCAGGGCCAGAGCTAGAGCGATCGAGACACGTTGACGCATTCCGCCGGACAGCTCGTGCGGGAAGCGTCCTAATACGTCGGGGTCCAGCTGGACGCTTTGGAGCAACGCCGCCCCTCGTGTGCCGAGCACGCCGGAGGTCAGGTCTTCACCGTCGCGGGCGTGGGCCCTGAAGATGTCAGCGAAGTGGTGGGCGATATCGCGGACCGGGTTCAGGGCGTTCATACCGCTCTGCAGCACGATCGCAAAGCCGTTGCGGCGCTGCTGTCGAAGCGGCTCGCCCTCCAGGGCTGAGATGTCCTGGCCATCGAAGGAGATGATGCCTCCCTCAAGGTGCGCCGGTGGGCGCAGCATCCGCGTCAGGGCGAAGCCAAGCGTGCTCTTTCCGCAGCCTGACTCCCCCACCAGGCCGACGAACTCGCCTTGTTCCAGTCTCAGGTCGACATCGCGTACCGACCAGATCTTCTGGCCACGGTTGGGCTCGTAGACGACGTTGACGGCCTTGGCCTCCAGCAGTGCCATCACTTCTCCCGAAGACGTGGGTTGGACAAGGCATCCACACCGAAGTTGATGAGGGTGAACGAGACGGCGAGCAGTGCGATGGCCAGGCCGGGGGCAAAGACGAGCACCCACTGGCCGGTCAGCAGGGCGTTCTGCTGCTGGGCGAAATAGAGGATCGTGCCCCAACTGACGGTATTGGGGTTACCAAGGCCGAGGAACTCCAGGCTGGCTTCGGCCATGACCGCTGCGGTAGCTGCTGAGAAGAAGCTGGCCGCGACCAGCGAGGTCATGTTGGGAAGAATCTCTCGGAACACCACGCGGAAGAGTCGCTCGCCGGAGAACACCGCTGAGGTGATGAACTCCCTGTCTCGCAATGTCGAGGCCTGGCTGCGGATGACCCTGGCACCAGTGGCCCAGCTGGTGAACGAGACGACCAGCACGATGGTCCACACCGATCGACTGCTCAGGTAGGCGGCCAGGATGATCATCAGCGGCAGCCCCGGGATCACCAGGGCCAGGTTGGTCACGAAGCTGAGAACCTCGTCGATGACACCGGGGCGGTAGCCGGTGACCAGCCCGATGGTCACCGCCACCAGCGTGGCCAGGGTGCCCGCCGCGAGCCCCACAAAAAGGGAGATGCGGGCGCCGTACAGCATCTGGGAGAAGACGTCCTGGCCGTTGCCGGTGGTGCCGAACCAGTTGGTGGCGTCAGGGCTCTGGTACGGCTGGAAGTTGGTCGAGGTCGGCGAGTAAGGCGCGAGTACTGGGGCGAACACGGCGATGAGGATGACCACCGCCAGAATGACCAGCCCGATGCGCGCCTTCCGGTTGCTCCACAGCGTGCGCAGCGCGCGGCCGACGAACAAGAGCGAGACGGGCAGGGAGCTCGCCTTGGCGACCTTGGTCGGTGCAAGGTCACCAGGGTTCAGTGGCGGTGGGCCTGTGGTCGCGATTGTCATTGGCGAATCCTCGGGTCGAGCCGGACGTAGAGCAGGTCGACGACGAAGATCGCGACCAGCATGCTCAAGGTGATGACCAGGAAGAGTGCCTGCATCAGCGGGAAGTCGTGGTTGGTCACGGCGACGTAGAGCAGGTTCCCCAGCCCTGGGTAGCTGAAGACGCCCTCGACCAGGACCGACCCGCCGATGATCGCGCCCAGTGACAGTCCGAACGCGGTGACGTTGGGCAGCAGTGCGTTGCGGGCCGCATACATCAGCGCCACGGTGCGCGTGCGCAGCCCGTTGGCCTCAGCGAACGTCACGTAGTCCTCGCCGAGCGTGTTGATCATGTTGTTGCGCATGCCGAAGACCCAGCCCGACAGCGCCGTGATCACCAACGTGACCCCCGGTAGCACGCTGTGTGACATGGCGTCCAGGAAGAATGCCGGGCTCAGGTTCGGTGTCACCCCGGGGGCATAACCACCTTTGAGCGGGAACAGGTTCCATTTGAACGCCAGGACGTAGAGCATGAGTAGCCCCAGCCAGAATGGCGGGAAGGCGGCAAAGAGCGTGGAGCCCAGCGTTACCACCGAGTCGGCGGATCTGCCGCGACGCCACCCGGCGTACACGCCCAGCAGGGTGCCGATAACGAAGGCAAAGATCGTGCTGACCCCCACCAGGACCAACGTCCACGGCAGCGCCTTGCCGATCGTCTGGGCGACGGTTTCGCTGGGAAACGAGTACGACGTCCCGAAGTTGAGGGTCGCGATGTTCTTCAGATAACTGCCGTACTGGCTGAGCAGGCCGGTATTGGGTACACCGAGCTGAACCTCGATGGCATGCCGCTCGGCGTTGGTAACGGGTATCCCGCTCGAACCCAGCTTGGCCAGTGCGGCATCTACCGGTGAACCAGGCATCAGCCGTGGGAGGGCGAAGTTCAGCGTTATCGCCGCCCACAAGGTGATCACGAACAGGACCACCTTGCGCGTCAGGTACGTCACTTCAATCTCCTTCCCAGGGCCGCCCGGTTACCCGGGCGGCCCGACCTGCTCGGTCTTAGGACTTCTTGAGGTGGGTGAGCACCGTGAGCAGGGCGTTGTTGTAGTTCGTGGGCAGGGTGTACGGGTCGGAGGCCGACGGCCATCCGGTGAATGACTTGGTGGAGAACAGTCCCCAGCTACCGCCGTAGTACAGGAGCACGACGGGAGTCTGGGTGTACATCTCCTGCTGGAGCGCAGATGTTGCCACCTGTTGCGCCGCCGGGTCCGTGGCCGAGGCCAGCTGGGAGAGAGAGCTGTCCACCGATGCACTCTTGAAACGCTCGAAGTTGTTCGACGTCGAGGTCCCGACCGGCGCGGCGAAACTGCTATTGAGCGCGTTGTTGAAGTCGGTGTAGGGGGTTCCTGTCCCGCCAAAGCCGCCCATCGCGGCGTTGAACGAGCCGGACTGGATCTGCTGGGAGTACTGCGCATACTGCGGAAGGTCCGAAGTCGCGTTGATTCCTACGCTCTTGAGCTGGTTGGTGACCTCTGTGGCCGCCGCGACCCAGTCGCTGAAGTTGTTCGGCATGACGATCGACATGCTCGCCTGCTTGCCATCCTTGCCGACGAGCTTGCCACCCTGCATGGTGTAGCCGGCCTTGGCAAAGGCTGCAGTCGCCGCTGCGGCGTCCTGCTTGACCAAGCCCTGGTTAGCCAGGGTCGGGTCGAGCCACTTGTTGAGGTTCGGCAAGATCAGACCCGACATGCTCGCCTGCCCGAGGTATCCGTTGACTGCCTTGTTCGCGATCGTCGTTCGGTCCAGAGACAACGAGATGCCGGTGCGGAAGTTGACGTCGTTGTAGGGCGCCTTGGTCAGGTTCAGGTAGAGGCCGATGGTCCCGCCTGGCGGGAACCAGTAGGTGTTGTGCTGTGGGTCGCGTGCTACGTAGGTCGTCTTGACATTGGGCAGGAAGTTGTAGGCCCAGTCGAACTTACCGCTGGACACGTCGAGCTGGTTGGTGTTCTGATTGCTCGCCTGAGCTGGGAACAGCACCTGCTGGGGGACAATTTTGTTGGCCTGCCAGTAGCTAGGGTTCTTCTGGAGCGCGTACTGCGTCGGGGCGAACGTTCCCAGGGTGAAGGGACCGGTTCCGATGGGCTTGGTGTTGGTGAACTTCACCGGGTCGGCCACAGAGGACCACACGTGTTCGGGCAACATGGGCGTTTGGGCGATCACGGCGGCGAAGGGCACGTTGGGGTCTTTGAAGGTGATTGTGACATCCGTGCCAGTCGCTGAGATGGCCGACATGTGCTGCCAGACGCCGTTCCCGTCCAGGGCCGGGAACTTCTTGAGCAGGTTGAACGTGAAGAGGACATCGCCGGCAGTGAAGGGCTTGCCGTCACTCCACTTGACCCCTTGGCGGATCGTGAAGACCAGCGTCTTGGGGTCGGTGAACTTGTACCCCGACGCCAGGAACGGCGTGAACGTCCCGTCGATCGGGCTGACGATCTCGAGCGGCTCATAGATGAGGTTCACTCCGTGCAGCGCCGATGAGGGCTGCATAGGGTTGAAGTTCTCCACGAGGGCAGGATTGCCGGCATCTCCCTCGATGGTCAGGCTGGTGGCGCCGCCTGCGGCACCTGCAGCGCCCGGGGCGCTCGAGTTCGACCCGGCACAAGAGCTCGCGCCCACGGCCGTCAGCATGGCAACGGTGCAAACCAGCGCAGACTTCTTGTACCTGCGTGCGTTCATCGTGCGTTCCTTTCTTCAGGCCCGCGAGGGCGCCGGAGCGCGACCATGGCGTTGGCGCCGGTGTTGCGTGTCATCGTTGTTCTCCTTGGTCGGGGCTGGGCCCGAGTGCGGCGATCCTGTCTCAGCTCGTGACCCACGGCTCGTCGCGGTCGTCCTTTTCGGGACAGCCACACGAGGTCCGCAGAACCAGCTCCGTCGGCAGAATCAGTGGTTCCGGCGCCGTGGAGGCACCGGCAATACGTTCGTGGAGTCGGGTCGCTGCTGCGCGGCCTAGCTCATAAAGTGGCTGACGGACCGTCGTCAGAGCGGGGCTGATGTAGCGCGCGGTCATGACGTCATCCCAGCCCACGATCGCGATGTCGTCCGGGATGTGGGTTCCGTAATGCTGCAGTGCCTTCATCGTGGACAGCGCGAGCTCGTCATTGGCGCAGACCAGGGCGTCCGGAGTGGTCGGGTGGCTCAGCACCTGCGCCGCAACATCGGCACCAGAACGTTCGCGGAAACCCACCTTCACGATCGGTCCGGCAACAGCTGTCTCAGATGCCGACAGGGCTGCCACAAAGCCGAGATAACGCTCCTGGGCGTCCGGTGATCCCGAGGGGTCACCGACGAAGGACAGCCGGCGCCTGCCGTGGGAAAGGAGATGTTCGGTCAGCGCCTTGGCACTCTGGAAGTTCTCGGCAGAGACTGCGTCACAGCCAGCTACGGTCGGGCGTGCCAGTAACACCACCGGGGTCCGCTGAGCCAGGGTTCGTGCCGCATCATCGGAGATGGTCGAGTTCGCAACAACGATGCCGTCCACCCGGCTGGAGAGCAGGACCGCCCGTGTGGCTTCCTCGCGCGGGTGCGCCACGACGATGACCACACTCTGGCCGAGCTCGCCAGCAGCCGACTCGTAACCCATCAGAAGCTCGGAATAGTAGGGACCGATGAGGTCAGGAACGATGATGCCATGAGCCTCATGCCGGTGGACCGCCAGGCTGCGCGCAGCCTGCAGCGGCACGTAGTCGAGCTCTTGGACGGCCGCAAGCACCTTGGAGCGGACCTGTGGCGAGGTAGCCCTGGTGCCCTGAAGTACTCGCGACACGGTGGCGATTGACACTCCGGCCAGCTGCGCGACGGAGTATATCGTCGTCGGGCGCCTGCCCTGCTTGCGTGTTGTCATCGTCACCGCCTCGCGGGTAAGCGCTTACAACATGTAAGCGCTTACAAAGAGTGACCTGCGTAACACCATCCCGCAACCCCCTGGCAACCTTTCATTGCCTCTGATGACTCGCGCGCGACTGCTGAAGGGTCACGGGCGGCCCGCGCAGGGCCCTGGTGCACACTTGCTAGCGCCCTGGTACATCACCGGCCCAGACGCCAATTCCATTCTCCGACAGGCATTTCGGGACAGCGGCCGGACGAGACGCGGGTGTTAGAAGGTGTGAGCCGGCTTCGGTCACCCCAGAAACCGGTGAGTATCTCGTTTTGGTCACACAGCGCCCTGTGGGCCCGTCGCAATGGCCCTCAACGCAATGCACGCCCGACCTTGGAAGGCCGGGCGTGCATTGGAGAGGGTCACTCAGTCGTGGTGAATCCCGATCTTCGACCCCAGCCAGACCAGCGGGTCGTACTTCTTGTCAACGACTCGTTCCTTCATCGGAATGATGGCGTTGTCGGTGATCTTGATGTGCTCGGGGCAGACCTCTGTGCAGCACTTGGTGATGTTGCACAGACCGATCCCCTGCTCGTCCCGGGCGAACTCGGCACGATCGGGGTTGCTGTCCAGCGGGTGCATGGAGAGCTCGGCTGCCCGGATCAGGAACCGCGGTCCGGAGAAAGCCTTCTTGTTGTCGTCGTGGTCGCGTACCACGTGACAGACGTCCTGGCACAGGAAGCACTCGATGCACTTGCGGAATTCCTGCGAGCGTTCCACATCGAGCTGCTTCATCCGGTAGTCACCTGGTGCCACGCCCTTGGGCGGGGAGAAGGCCGGGATCTGGCGGGCCTTCTCATAGTTGAAGGAGACGTCCGTGACCAGATCTCGGATGATCGGGAAGGTGCGCATCGGCGTCACCGTCACCGTCTCCTCCGGGACGAAGGTGTTCATCCGGGTCATGCACAGCAAACTGGGCTTGCCATTGACCTCGGCGCTGCAGGATCCACACTTGCCCGCCTTGCAGTTCCAGCGCACGGCAAGGTCCGGAGCCTGGGTGGCCTGCAGCCGGTGGATGACGTCAAGCAGCACCTCGCCCTCGTTGACGTCGACGGTGTAGTCGTTCAGATCACCACCGTCGGCATCGCCACGCCAGACCTTGAACTTCGACTTGTAGCTCATGCCTTCTCTCCTGCCGCAGTCTGGGGGTTATCCAATACGGTCAGCTCGGGCGCCGTCATGTACTTCTCGAGCTCGGAACGGTCGAACAGGGCAAGCAGGTCGGGCCGGATGGTCGGCACCGGCTTGTGGGTCAGCTCGATGTTGTTTGTCCCGGGTTGCAGGTGAGCCACCAGGTTCACGCCACGCCAGTTGGGGTCCATGATCGGGAAGTCCTCGCGGGTGTGCCCGCCCCGGCTCTCATGGCGTTCCAGCGCTGCCTTGGCCACGCACTCCGAGACGTCCAGCATGTTGCGCAGGTCCAGTGCGAGGTGCCACCCGGGATTGAACTGGCGGTGCCCCTCGACGGCGGCGTGCTCCGCGCGTTTGCGCAAGGACTGCAGCTTCTGCAGCGCCTCGGTGATCTCGCCCTCGCGGCGAATGATGCCGACCAGGTCGCTCATGACCTGCTGCAGCTCGGTGTGGACGGTGTACGGGTTCTCGGGGGCCGGTGCGCTTGCTCCATCGGGGCCGGGTTGTGGCTCCGCATGGAAGGGCGCCAGGGCAGCCGTCCCGGCAGCCTCGAGGTCCGCCTCAGAGACGGTTGGACGCTTCTCGCCGAGGGCGGAGACGTAAGCCGCCGCGCCCAAGCCGGCGCGCCGGCCAAAGACGATCAGATCGGACAGCGAGTTGCCACCGAGCCGGTTGGAACCGTGCATTCCTCCGGAGACCTCGCCGCACGCGAACAGCCCCGGAACCGCAGTTCCCTCTGTGTCCGGGTCGACCTCCACGCCGCCCATGATGTAGTGAGCGGTCGGGCCCACCTCCATCGGGTGGGTAGTGATGTCAACATCGGCGAGCTCCAGGAACTGGGCGTGCATCGCCGGCAGCTTCTTCTTGATCACTTCGGCGGGCATCCGGGTTGACACGTCCAGGTACACACCGCCGTGCTCGGTACCGCGTCCGGCCTTGACCTCGCTGTTGATCGCCCTGGCGACCTCATCGCGCGGGAGCAGCTCTGGGGGGCGCTTGTTGTTCTCCTGGTCGTCGTACCAGCGGTCGCCCTCTTCTTCGGTCTTGGCGTACTGGCCGCGAAAGACATCCGGGACATAGTTGAACATGAAGCGCTTGCCCTCGACGTTGGTCAGGATCCCGCCGTCGCCTCGAACCGACTCAGTGACCAGGATGCCCTTGACCGAGGGCGGCCAGATCATGCCGGTCGGGTGGAACTGCATGAACTCCATGTTGATCAGGTTGGCCCCGGCGCGCAGACAGAGCGCGTGCCCGTCGCCGGTGTACTCCCAGGAGTTGCTGGTGACCTTGAAGGACTTGCCGATCCCACCGGTCGCCATGATGATGGCCGGTGCCTCGAAGAGGACAAAGTTGCCGGTCTCGCGGTAGTACCCGAAGGCGCCGGCCACAGCGTCGCCGTCCTTGACCAGCTCGGTGACGGTCAGCTCGGCGAACACCTTGATCCGCGCCTCGGCGTCGCCGAACTCGAGCAGGTCCTCCTGCTGGAGGGAGACGATCTTCTGCTGCAGGGTGCGGATGAGCTCCAGTCCGGTGCGGTCCCCAACGTGGGCGAGCCGTGGGTACTCATGTCCGCCGAAGTTGCGCTGGCTGATCTTGCCGTCAGGGGTGCGGTCGAACAGTGCCCCGTAGGTCTCAAGCTCCCAGACCCGGTCCGGGGCTTCTTTGGCATGCAGCTCAACCATGCGGGGGTTGTTCAGGAACTTCCCGCCGCGGAGGCTGTCACAGAAGTGGACCTGCCAGCTGTCCTTGGAGTTGACGTTGCCCATGGAAGCGGCGATGCCGCCCTCGGCCATGACCGTGTGGGCCTTGCCGAACAAGGACTTGCACAGGATCGCGGTCTTCTTACCCTGTTCGCGCGCCTCGATCGCCGCCCGCAGGCCGGCACCTCCGGCACCGATCACTATCACGTCGTAACTGTGCCGTTCGAGAAGACTGCTCATCCGATAAACCTCAGATCAGAAATGGTGCCGGAGGAAACCAGCGCGATGTATGCATCGGTGAGGACCAGCGTGGCCAGGGTGGTCCACGCAAGCTGCATGTGCCGACCGTTCAACCAGCTGGCGCGCTCGTAGAGCCAGTAACGCACTGGGTGCTTGGAGAAGTGGTTGATCCGGCCGAGGGTGATGTGCCGGCAGGAGTGACAACCCATCGTGTACGACCACAGCAAAATAACGTTCGCGGTGATGATGATGTTGCCCAGACCAAAACCGAAGCCGGTCGGGGACTGGAATGCCTTGATCGCGTCATAGGTGTTGATCACTGAGATGACGACCGCGACCATCCAGAAGTAGCGATGTGCGTTCTGCAGGATGAGCGGGAAGCGCGTCTCACCGGTGTACTTGCCGCGGGGCTCGGGCACGGCGCACGCAACCGGCGACTGCCAGAACGCGCGGTAGTACGCCTTGCGGTAGTAGTAACACGTCAGCCGGAAGCCGAGCAGGAAGGGCAACGTGACGATGGCCAGCGGGATCATCGCGGGGAACGCGCCGAACCAGTGCCCGAATTCGCTGGATCCCTCTACGCAGGTCGAGCTCACACACGGTGAGGCGAACGGCGACAGGTAGTGATAGGCCGGTACGTAGTAAGCGCTCTGGGTGGCCGTACGAATCAAGCCGTAGAGCACGAATGCCGACAGACCAATGAAGGTCAGCAGCGGTGACTTCTTCCAGTTGTCCTTGCGCAGCGTCGTTGCGGCAATCGGCGCGCGGCCTGGTGCGCCTACCCCGGCGTCGATCTTGGTGGCCACCTACGCCACCCCACCGCTCGAGTGCTGACCCGCACGAGACAGGGGTCGTACCTCAACCCGGTTAACGAGATTCTCCCGGATCAACTGCAGGCGCTCGCACAGTTGACCCATGTTGGGTTCTGCGGCCTCCATGTCATACCTCGCCGACATCAGCGCTCCCGTCATCAGTGGGGCGCCGCATTGCGCACCACAAAGGGCATTGTCGCTCAACCGGCACCAAGACAAACAACCGGGTAGGCTCAGAGCCCTAAAGTGAAGCAGTGCTCCTGGCCTTAGTGCGATTACGGCCGCTTTGCTGAGCACAGGGTGCCCGTGCGTGGCAACGTCTCAGGGAACTCCAGCGATGAGACGCTTATCACTTCCCGAGCGGGATTCCGGGTTACCCCCCACAAACCGCCCGGTGGCGCCGAAGGCAGCACGTCGGGTTCCTCGTCGTAGGCTGGCCAGCACAGGTCGTCCGGCGAACATCACCAGTACGGCGGTCAGCACGCCTCGTGGAAGGTCCCAGCCCACGCTGGTGGCCACGTAGAACGCCGCGTAGTGCTGCAGGTTGCTCGTCATCGGCGCGCCGGCCACGAATGCCATGCCGGCGGGAACCCCTGAGGTCACGAAGGGCCAGAACCACAGGTTCATGACGAGTCCATAGAGCAGGCCGGTGACCAGCCCATAGGAGGCCAGTATCAGCCGTTCAGGGCGCCCGCTGGCACTTGGCAAGCACCCTGCGCCGAAACCGACCCAGCCGGCGGCGATCATCTGGAACGGCGCCCAGGGGCCGACCCCTCCGGTCAGGAAGGCGCCCACAAGCACCGCGAGGGCGCCGAGAACAAATCCCATGCCACGCCCGAGCACCCGACCGGCGACAACCACCAGGAAGAACATGGGCTCCAGCCCTGCGGTTCCGGCACTGAGCACCCGCAGTGCACCGCCGGCGGCAGCCAGGACCCCCAGGACCGCGACTGTCTTGGCATCTAAGCCGCCGTTGGATAGCTCGGCCATGACCAGAGCCGCCAGCAGCGCGATGAGCAGCACGAACAGCCATGGGGCGTCCGAGCTGTGGGCCAGACCGGAGCCGGACCTAGCCAGGAAGGGCCATCCGAAGGCGGCCAGCCCTACGACAGTGGTGGCGGCCAACGTGGCGGCCGCCCGCCACCTGATGGCAAGGACAGGCACGTTCGGGACTGGCCATCTCTGAGTGTGCTGGGAGCTTTGGTCGCTCATGAGGCCTCCAGTGCGGCCGTAACGTCCGCCACGGTCAGCCATGGCTGTGGGTGCATCACCTTGGCTACCTGGGGTGCGAACGCGGGTGAACCAGCCAGAACTTCGGCTGCGGGGCCGTCAGTTACGACCTCGCCGTCGGCGATGACCATGACCCGGTCGGCCAGCTCGGCCACCAGCTCCACGTCGTGAGTGGCCACCAAGATGCCATGTCCTTGAGCTGCTAGCGAGCGCAGCGAGGCAACGAGGCGGGTCTTGGCGCCATAGTCCAGCCCGCGGGTTGGCTCATCGAGCAGAACCAGAGGTGGCTCCCCTGCCAGCACGATGGCCAGTGCCAGGGCCAGCCGTTGCCCCTCGGAGAGGTCACGTGGGTGGGTGCTGTCCTGGACGTCGGGTGCAAGGTGGCTCAGCAGTGTGCGCGTCGTGCCGGTGGCAGCGTGCACGTCGGTGTCGGCGGTGCGACACTCTGCCTCGACCGTCTCGGCGTACAGCAGCATGCCTGGATCCTGAGGGACGAGGCCGACGTGTTTCAAGAGCTCACGGGGTTTGAGAGAGGCGGGGTCAAGGCCATCGGTGCGCAGAGCGCCCCCGCGTGCGGGCAGTTGGCCGCAGGCGGTAGCCAGGAGGGTGGATTTGCCGGAGCCGTTGCGGCCCATGAGAGCAACGACCTCGCCCGCGTGCACCTGCAGATCGATCCCTCGCAGGACCGTCCGGCGCCCGCGGTTGACCACCAAGGCGCGTGCGCTGAGCAAGGACTCACTGGCAGCAGTGAGGGCTTTCGATCTGATCACCCGCGCAGGGGTGCGCCCTGCCAGTGCTTGGCGCATCGGCCCGGCAACCCGACGCGCATCGCGCACAGACAAGGGCAGCGGCGACCAGCCGGCCAGGCGACCAAGGTCGACGATCGGTGGTGATACCGGTGACATGGCCATGGCGAGCGCCGGCAGGTCTGCGCTGACCCGCCCATTCTCGACGATGACAACCCTGTCGGCGTATTGCACCACCCGTTCGAGTCGGTGCTCGGCGAGCAGAACCGTCAGCCCCAGGTCGTGGACGAGCCGGGTGAGGGCGGCGAGCACTTCCTCTGCAGCGACTGGGTCCAAGGCTGAGGTCGGCTCGTCGAGCACCAGGACCCGTGGGTGCGCTGCCAGCACTCCGCCGATGGCCACGCGCTGCTGCTGGCCACCAGAGAGGGTGCGCAGGGTTCGGCCGCGCAGGTCGGCAAGGCCAAGCAGGTCCAAGGTCTCCTCAACGCGTCGGCGCATGACGTCTGCGTGGACACCGAGCGACTCCATGCCGTAGGCGAGCTCCTCTTCCACGGTGTCGGTCACGAATGCGGCTGCCGGGTCCTGGCCGACGACGCCGACGATGTCCGCTAGATCGCGGGGGCGGTGGGTGCGGGTATCACGACCGTCGACCGTGACGCGCCCGCTCAGGGTGCCACCGCTGAAATGCGGAACAAGTCCGTTGACGCAGCGCAGCAAGGTGGTCTTGCCGCTGCCGGTGGCCCCGACCACGAGCACGAGCTCGCCCTCGTCGACCTTAAGATCCACGGCACTGAGCACCGGCTTGCTGTCGTCCTCGAACCTGATACCGACGTTCTCGAACCGGATCATGACGAGCTCCCGAGGCTGTGACCGCTGGATTCTTGCGACGTAATGTCCTCAGGGTGGATGTCCCACCTGTGGCCCTTGGGTTGGCCGCCTGCACGCTCGATCGCCCGTAACGGAGGCGGCGGAGACAGCCAGGCGGGAGCCAGCCCTACCAGCACCCCGAGGGCAGGTATCCAGGGCAGAGTCGGCCAGAGCGCCGGCGAGGTCTGCAAGATGATGCCGGCCGTCCCGCGTTGTGCGGCTACCAGGACGAGCGCGCCGGCGATCGCGCCGCTGGCGGACACCACCCACTCCGGGCCAGCCCAGGGGTCCGGCCGGTAGCGGGAGCGCCGTTCACGGCGGGCACCGACCGCCAGAGATGCAGCCGCGGCCACCGAGCCCGCAAGGAGCAACGGCAACCCGAGCAGGGGTGCCGAGCCGCCGTCCAGAAGGCCATAGACCCCGGCGACCACGCCGCCCAGACCCAGAAGGGTCAGCGCCGTTGCCTTCCGGCGGGAGCGGGCGTCCCGGTGCACCGAGCGGCCATATCCGCGTGACTCCATCGAGGCTGCCAGGTCCAGCGAGCGCTCGAGGGCGCTGTCCAGGACGGGGACGGCAAGGCGCGCCATCTCTCGGGGGCCATGCCCGGAGTGTCCCCGCAGACGTCGGGCTGCGCGCACCCGTCGGGCGTCATCCACCAGCTGAGGGGCGTAGGTGAGGCCGACCACCAGCGCTGTGCCGACCTCATAGAGGGTGGCAGGGACGTATCGAAGCAACCGCCGGGGGCTGGCAAGTGCGTTTGCGGCGCCGATGCAGGTGAGCACCGCAGCCAGCCGGGCCCCGTCGTAGGCCGCGGCCAGGACACCCTCCAGGGTCACCGGGCCTCCCAGGCGTACGCCCCACCCTGTTGGCAGTGGTATCTGAGGCAGGTTGAGCAGCACTGTTTGGCCGGGAACACCGCCACCGAGCAGCGCCTCGAACAGAACCCGCATCGCGATGACGAACAGGCCCAGACGCAGGAAGGCGCCAAATGGCGAAGCCGCGCCAAGCTCGCGGCGGGCGGAGACGACATAAGCCGCGACCGCCATGACCAGGGCCAGGAGCAACGGGTTCGTGGTTCTGCTGGCAGCCATCGCCAGGCCGATCGCCCACGCCCACCACGCCGCCGGGTGCAGCAGGCGCGGCAGCCGAGGGTCGTGCAAGGCGCGGGTCATAGCGGTTCGGCCTCGTTTAGTCGTCCGTGGCATCGCGGCTACGTCGCCACGCAGCGAACCCCAGAACCGCGATCAGGGCAATGACCCCTGCCACGCCCAGGGCCAGCCCTGTCGAGCTGGTTGAGCTGCTGCCGGAGGACTTGGTGGCGGAGCTGGCCGCGGCCTTGGCTTTGGGGGCAGCGATGGTGATGGCAGTGTCCGCGCTGGCGGCGGCGGCTGATACGTGCGCGACAGCGTCGCCGCAGCCGGTGGCCGGCCAGCCGTCAATAGCGCAGTTCAAAGCCTTTTCTAGACGCAAAGTGGCACCACCGGCCACCAAGATGTCGTTGCCCGTGGCCTTCAGGGGCGCTGTCACACAGACGGCTTGGGCGCCCGGTGGGGTAGCGCCATCAGCGCTGTCAGCGGGGCGGCCGAAGTCCAGGACCAGGCCCACGCGTTTGCTGCCCGCCTTGACCGCCGTGCTGGAGCACAAAGCAGCGAAGGTTGGCGTGGCCCGGGGAGTGCGGATGGAGCTTTCGTCGGCGACGGCGAAGCGCCAGCCATCGACTGCGCCGTCGGCGGGGACGATCTGCGCAGGTCCGGTCGCGGCGAACGCCCAGGCACCTTTGGTGAGGTGGAAGTACCCCCAGTACCGGTAGGCGGCAGCTTGAGCCGGTGCGGCTACGGCGCCGCCAGCAAGGGTGAGCAGGATGGCGATGACGGCAGCGCGCAATAGGCGGGCGTGATGGACGGACTTCATGGGTGGGACCTCTCTCGCGCCGGGGAGGGAGGTCGGGCTGAGTGCGCCACGACGACCGACTCCGGACCGCAAACCTCGGCGGGCGAATGATGGAGCCTTGGGCCCACGATCCGGTGCTCCGGCTCGCCGCATGGCTTCGGTCTGGCCCGTTGAGGCACGATGACCGAAGGCGGCCTACGGTTGCGGGTCAGTGCCGGTGTCCGACCGGCTTCCCCAAACCGCGGGTGTCAAGTTATCGAACGATCCCACTTTCGCTCCAGAACAGTCAAGCCGCTTGACTCAGCTCGGTCGGTTTGGCTCAGGTCGCCTCGGCCAAGACGGCAGCGAACTGATCAACCATCCAGTCCAGGTCTGCAGGCTCGATCGCGATCGGCGGAGCGAGGCGCACCGTGGATCCGTGAGTGTCCTTGGCAAGGACTCCCTTGGCCAGAAGACGTTCGCACATCTGGCGGCCGGTCATCAGCTCAGGGTTGATGTCGACCCCGGCCCAGAGGCCACGTGTGCGCACGGCGATGACCCCGTGTCCGATGAGAGCCTCCAGACGCAGACGAAGCTGCTCTCCGAGCACCTTTGCGCGTTCCTGGTACTGCCCAGTCGCTAGCAGCTTGACCACTGCGTGGCCTACCGCTGCGGCCAGCGGGTTACCGCCGAAGGTCGAGCCGTGGTTGCCGGGCTTGATGACACCTAGGATCTCCCGCGAGGAGACCACTGCCGAGACCGGCACGATGCCGCCGCCCAGCGCCTTGCCCAGGACGTACATGTCGGGCACCACGTCCTCGAGCTCGCACGCGAAGGTGGTGCCGGTGCGACCGAGTCCCGACTGGATCTCGTCGGCGATGAAGAGGACGTTCTGCTCGGTGCACAGCTCGCGAACTGCCGGCAGGTAATCCGCTGGCGGCACAATTACGCCGGCCTCACCCTGTACCGGTTCGATCAGCACGGCAACAGTATTGGGGGTGATCGCTGCTCGAAGTGCTGCGGTATCGCCATATCGCACCACTGTGAAGCCAGGGGTGAACGGCCCGAAGCCCGCCCGCGCCACCTCGTCGGTAGAGAAACTGACGATCGTGGTGGTGCGGCCGTGGAAGTTGCCGTCAGCCACGATGATGTTCGCTTGGCCATCCGGAACGCCCTTGACGTCATACCCCCACTTGCGGGCGACCTTGATCGCCGTCTCGACTGCCTCGGCGCCGGTATTCATCGGCAACACCAGATCCATACCGGCAAGAGCTGCCAGATCGCGACAGAACGGCCCCAGCTGGTCATTGTGGAACGCTCGGCTGGTCAGCGTCACCCGGGTCAGCTGGGCCTGAGCGGCCGCAACCAGGTCTGGGTGGCCGTGACCGAAGTTCAGCGCGGAATAGCCGGCCAAGGCGTCCAGATAGCGCCGACCCTCTACATCGGTCACCCAGGCGCCCTTGGCTTCAGCGATCACCACGGGAAGCGGGTGGTAGTTGTGTGCCATGACCCTCTCGGCCAACGCGATGTGCTCGTCGGTAGAGACAGTGCTGCTCGGATCGACGGGTTGGAGGTCAGTAGCAGTCACTGAGGGTCCTTTCAGAAAATAGATCGGCAGATCAGGTGCTCGACAGGATATACGCCGGTATGTCACCCGGCTGACAAAGCCCTGGACGGCAACAAACGTTCAACGGGCCCTAGCTAGAGACAGCGCAAAACGTCCTTTGGGGTCTGTCCACCAAGAGTCCATGTCGAATCCGGCCTTGGCAAGTTCGGCCTCGACACCTTCTTGGCGGAACTTGGCCGAGATCTCCGTCCGGATCTGTTCCCCGCTTTGCATCACGACGTCCAGGGTGAGCTCCGAAAGGGTTACCTTGGCGGCAGCCACGGCCCGTAGCCTCATCTCGATCCACTCGTTCTCGCAGTCCCAGATGGCCACGTGCTCGTAGTTCTCAAGGTCGAAGTCTGCGCCAAGCTCCCGGTTCAAGACGGCAAGGACATTGCGGTTGAAGTCCGCTGTGACTCCGGCCGAGTCGTCATAGGCGGCCACGAGAACGTCGGGGTCCTTCACCAGGTCGGTTCCCAGTAGCACCCATTCACCGGCCAAGACGGTGTCGCGCAGCTGGCCCAGGAAGACGGCTCGCTCGTCGGGAAGGAAGTTGCCGATCGTGCCCCCAAGGAAGGCGATCAGTCGTGGTGTCTGACCCGGGACGCGATCAAGGTGCTGGGTGAAGTCCGCGACGACCCCGTGGATCGCCAGCAGGGGGTAGTCCTCATGTATGGCAGCCACAGCCTCACGCAGCGCTGTCTCAGAGACGTCAACAGGGACGTACTGGTTCAGCGAGCCTGTTTGCGCCAAGGCATCCAGCAGGAGTCGGGTCTTCTCGGAGGAACCCGACCCCAGCTCTACTAAAGCGTGCGCTCCGGTGCGCCCGGCGATGGCCGCGGCGTGCGCCTGCAGGATCGAGCTTTCGGCCCGAGTCGGGTAGTACTCCGGAAGGCGGGTGATCTGTTCGAACAGATCGCTGCCACGTGCGTCGTAGAACCATTTTGGCTGGAGCCATTTGGGCTCACTGGTCAGTCCCAGGCGTGCGTCCCGCTGCAGCGAGCGCTTGGCGTCGTCAGGGATTAGGTGTACGTCAATCACCGGTTCGATCTCGGTCATAACCGTCCTTGGTGTGGAGCAAGCAACGTGTGGAGCAAACGACGTGAATCAAACAGGGGCCCGATCAAACAGGGGTCCGATCGAACAGTGGGTGGCCGTGGCTTCCAACAGACAGAGGTCGGGGACGGGCTGCCATCGCTTCTCATCGGGGTTCAGCCTCTCGGAGCTGACCATCACGCTCTCCTGAGACTGCAGGAACCACAGGGCATGGCTGACCGTAGTGGCAGCGATGTGCCGCCCGTCGTGCAAGAGCAGGTTCAGCTGGGAGCGTGGCGCCAAGGCAAGGGTGTCTGCCACGACCATGGCTAGTGCCGTGGCACCCGTGTGTCCCTTGCGCAGGTGTTCTCGAACCAGAGCCCACAAGAAGGCGGAGTCGGTCGGCGCATCCAGCGTCATCAGAACGGAGGGGCTAAGCACATCGGCCAGCGGGGCCACCGAGTGCGGCCATCCGTCGATCACGCCGTTGTGGCTGAACATCCACGACCGTTCCACAAACGGTGCGCACGCAGCCTCTGTCACTGGCATTCCCGCCGTGGCGCTGCGCACCGCGGCCAAGATCGCCCCTGAGGTGACCGATGCTGCCAGGTCGGGCAGCGAAGCGTCCGCCCACATCGGGCGGTCGCTGCGGTAGCGAGAGGCTCGGCCGGTACCGCTCCCCCGGCCTTCGCCTGCATCATGACCGAAGTCGTCGACGATCCAGCCGATCCCGAAGCCATCGGCGTTGATGGTGCCCCCACCACGCATATCTGTGGGTGCCCATGACTGATGCAGCAGTGAATGCGGTTGGTGCAGAATGCAGTCCGCCAGAGTCACTGGGGGACCGAGGTAGGCGAGGTGGCGACACATACCTCAGACGACCTCCCCAGGGACCGGGTCGCGAGCGCAGCGGAACCCCGCGAAGATCTGTGCTCGGATCGGGTAGTCCCAGTTGCGGAACGTGCCCCGCACGGCCACGGAGTCCGACCCGAAAGACCCCCCACGCAGCACCTTGTAGTCGGAGCCAAAGAAGACCAGGGAGTACTCGCGATAGGGAAAGGCGGCGAAGCCCGGGTAGCCACCAAAGTCGCTCGAGGTCCACTCCCAGACGTCTCCGATGAGCTGGTTCACGCCAAGGGGTGAGGCTCCCCGGGGATAGGCGCCGGCTTCGGCCGGGCGTAGGTGGCGCTGGCCGAGGTTGGCATACTGCTCCCCCGGATCCTCATCACCCCATGGGTAACGCCGAGACTGACCGGTAGCCGGATCCCAACGGGCTGCCTTCTCCCACTCTGCCTCGGTCGGCAGTCGCCGCCCCGCCCACATGGCATATGCCTGCGCCTCATGGAAGCAGACGTGCATCACCGGTTCGGCTGGCGGGACCGGCTCACGGATGCCGAACCGCAGGCGCCACCAGGCGTCGCCCTCACGCTGCCAGAACCGGGGTGCACTCAGGGCGGCCTCCTGGCGGTGGGCCCAGCCGGCAGCGCTCCACCAGCGCGGTTGGTCATAGCCGCCAGCCTCGATGAACCCTTGGTAGGCGGCGTTGGTCACCGCGGCGGTGTCTATGAAGAAGGGCGCCACCTCGACCACGTGGGCCGGGCGCTCGTTGTCCAGAGCCCACGGTTCGGTCGAGGTCCCCATGGTGAACGGCCCGCCGGGCACCAGAACCTCAGCGGCGGCAAGGCCCGTGCCCGGTGGCGGTGGCGAGGCGTCCAGGACCGCGCCACCGACCCGGAGCTGGTGGGTGGCCAACATCGTCTCGTCGTGCTGCTGCTCATGCTGGGCCACCATTCCGAACGCGAACGCGTTCTCCAGCAGCCGCCGACCTTCCAGAGGGCTGTGTGCCAGGACGTCCAGGACCTTGTCACGAACCTCGCGAACATATGTGCGCGCCTCGGCCGGCCCCAGCAGCGGAAGAAAGGGCCGCTCTGCGCGCGCGTGTTTGAACGCGTCATACAGCTGGTCTATGTCGCAACGAACGGGGGCCCGGCCGCCGACATCGCGGACCAGCCACAGCTCCTCCTGGTTGCCAACGTGGGCGAGGTCCCAGACAAGGGGTGACATCAGGGGGGAGTGTTGACGTACCAGGTCGTCTTCGTCGACGGCGTCGGTCAGCAGTTGGCTACGATCCCGGGCTCGCGTCAGTACCTCGGCGACGTGAGCACGCCATCGCTCGGGCGGGACATCGGGAGCTGGTGGGGAAGCGGTCACGTCGGACACCTTTGGATTGTCGAGATAATCTCCAGGCGCAGTGCTAGGTCGGCGAGCACCTGTGCGTGTTGGGTGGCGCTGAGGTCAAGGTGGTCCAGGCAGTCAGCCCCGAGCTGGATGACCTTGTGCGCGCTGACACCCAGCACGGGGTCGGCCAGGCCGTCGCGTGCGGCCTCGAACCAGCGCTGGCAGGAGGCCTGCGTCAGGGCCAGAACCTGATCGATGGTCGACGGACGTGCCATCAGGGCGGCAAGAAGAGCAAAGGGGGTGACCCACCGGGAGCCGGGCTGCGCGTCGAGGTAGCGGATCTCGAGGTACCCCTTGGGACGAACAGGCGGGAAGAGGGTGCTGAGGTGGTAGTCGAGGTCCTGAAACGTCGGCGGGCGTCCGACCCGCTCCGGCTCGGCGATCCAGTCTGAGAAGGTCAGCCCTGGTGGCGCGGCCCAGGAAGGGTCGCCGCCGCGCACGCAGATAACCGGGGCCTGCATGGCCATCGCGGCCCACTGCCCGGCCGGGTCATCACTGGGCGACGGGGGCAGGGTGAAGGGCGGGCAGGTGCCCAGGGTGGCCCTCAGACGTGAGGAGGCCCATCCGGTACGGCGGCCGTTCAGGTGGGGTGAGTTGGCGAAGATTGCCACCAGCGTCGGGCCGAGGGCGTTGGCTGCTGCCCACCTGGCCGCGCACTGGTCGGCTTCCCCTGCGTCCAGGCATACCTGCATCGAGGCGGTGCTGCACATCATCTGAGAACCGTGCGGACCGATCAGGTCGAACGCGGCCTGCATAGCTTCGTATCGGGGAACCTGTAACAGGCGCTTGGGTGCACGGTGCGGGTCGGTGCCGTAGTGGCCGAGCACGAGCCCGTATTCGCCTAGCAGGCCTGCAAGAGTTGCCGCGTCCGCGGTCGCGACACGGATGAGCTCTGCGGCAGATCTTGTGGGTGGCGTGGAGATCTCGACCTGGCCGCCGGGCTCAACGGTGATTAGGGAACCGGCCGGCAGAGGGAGCTGTTCGTTGTGAGGATCGATCGTCTGCGGTGCGTGCGGCCCCAGAGCAAGGCTTAGTAGGCCTGTGTCCAGTGCGCGGGCTGGATCGCTCTCATGGTGGACGGTCCACTCCAGCTCGACGCCCAGCAGTCGCGGAGGCCCGTGCTTGAAACAGACCATGGCCACGTAGCCCACAGCCGCATCCCGATCGTGTAGCACCTTGGGAGACCGGTCCGGCAGGGGCGGGGAAGTCACCTCGGTTGTAGTACCCATGACGCGAAATTGTTACCTCCTTCGCTACTGAGGGCAACCCCTCATAGATGAAATATATGGGTCCAGAGAGTTGCTCGTGCGCGCACATGCAACGTGGATGCAACCTTCGCTCGTTTAGCCTCCGGGGACTTAGGACAAAGCCGTCCTACCTGCTGAAGGAGCCTGTGCATGACTGTTTACGCGCAACCAGGTCAAAATGGTGCCAAGGTCGAATTCAAGGCCCGCTACGAGAACTGGATCGGCGGGAAGTGGGTTCCCCCGACCAAGGGCAAGTACTTCGCGAACGTCACTCCCATCACCGGCAAGCAGTTCACCGAGGCGGCGAGCGGCACCGAAGAGGACATCGAGCTGGCCCTGGATGCCGCTCACAAGGCTGCGCCGACCTGGGGCAAGACCTCTCCGGCGGATCGGGCCGTGGTCCTGAACAAGATCGCAGACCGAATGATGGAGAACCTAGAACTGCTCGCTGTTGCCGAGACCTGGGACAATGGCAAGGCCATCCGGGAGACCCTGAACGCAGATATCCCGCTGGCCGCCGATCACTTTCGCTACTTTGCGGGGGCTATCCGCGCCCAGGAAGGCGGGGTGTCCCAGATCGACGATGACACCACCGCCTA
>Ga0182010_10000488_pt1 | contig 22662 bp, 36 predicted proteins | sample 611E1MmetaG_FD_120488 | JGI IMG/M metagenome (GOLD analysis project Ga0182010, IMG submission 120488) | Permafrost microbial communities from Stordalen Mire, Sweden - 611E1M metaG | ecosystem: Environmental > Terrestrial > Soil > Wetlands > Permafrost | place: Sweden: Stordalen | collected... | reverse complement strand
CACAAACAGGAGGCCCCTCCCCACACACTTCACACATAATGTCAATAGGTGTTTTACGTCGGCTGACATCTTTACACAAGTATTCCACGGAATACCCTATACTTTTGCCCTTCCAGCTTATCCCTGGGACCATCTTTCCTCCACTAAACCAAACGATATTCCGGAATATTCATTTTTATCCAGGTACGAGTTTTTCAGCTTGTTTCATTGACTTCAACCCTCACTTTATCTCTAAAACCGTTACTTATCGTTGTATTCCATAGAATATTCTGAAAAACCCCTTCATTGACTTACTTGATAACACGAAAGCCCTCGTGGGGAGGGCTGTGTGTATCATAGTGTTGGTGGTATTCTGTGGAATATGCTATGTCGGTTCACACTTTTCTGGGGCCATAAAGTAGGCTGGTATTCCGATTGGCGTTGGGTCCCAACATCCACACTTTACACATTGTTCAGGTCCGCCGTTATTCATAACCTATTCATATTGTGATGGTTGGTTATTCATGTCACTTTACTGTTGCTCAATCCTCTCCACTTCTCTCATCCGTGAATCGCTGATTGCAATGCCATCCTTGTCATGACAGTTGCCTTTTGCGTATACGGCTAACGGGTGTGCTGGACACAGTGTTTCACTATTGCGCAATCGCACGATGGCAATGTGTGCTGCTAATGTTTGGTTCGTGAGCACTTCATTCGAAGTTCTGTGGAGTTGCCATGCTCCGAAGGCTTTTCCTTCGTCACCTATAGCATCTTTTTTGAATCGGCTTTCATGCCATGCCATGATGAGAAGGATTGCAGCTTCATGTTTAGTGTTTGCAGTGTTAGCTATTGTAGTAATGATTGTGTTTGCATCGTATGTATGTTCAGCGTTGGAGGCTATAGACATCGCCATGTGTAGAACGATTGCTTTAGTAATCATGTTCTTTTAGTCTCTGTGATATAGATTCTAGGAATTTTCTGTGTATCTACATTTTCTTTAGCAATTGCTGCTAATGTATCATATGCACCATCAACCCGTTTCTCAATGACACCCAATTGTTTTTCTATCTCGTCAAACCTATGTGAGTTTATTCGTTCTTTGTTGGTACACCATAGTATGAGTAGCGCGACGATTAGGTTGGTAACAAATATCGCGAAAAGAAACATTGACATCATTTTTTCTTCTGTATAATCGAGTCAATCTGTATGTCTCTAGCCTTGACAGTTTCTTCACTAACACGTTTTGCAAGATGTTCTTCATGGTCGTAGATACGGGTTTCACATGCGACGTTTTCACGTCTCACAATATCTCTTGCGCGCAGCTCACTCTTTTCAGCGCTAGCATTGCTAATGAAGTTGGTAACTCCAACAGTGACGAGTGATATTCCTGCAATCCCTGCAACAATCAATCTTGTTAGGTCGTTTCTTCTTTTACTGTCACTTTGCCATAACTTTCTTAGTTCTAGCACACCAAGAAACGCGGTGCCTGCTTGGTTGGTAGCAAATTTAATTGCTCCCCGTGAAGGCGAGTCTTCTTCAAACATCTTTCGCAGCTGAGTACTTTCACGTTCAACCATCCCTAGTCGTTCAGTGATAGTATCACGAAAGGTGTCTAAGTATTTACGGGTTTCATGGTCCATTGTTTTAGAATTTCTCCCACGACTCATGGAGTCCATGTAGTAATGGGTGGAAGTTGTTTGCTAGCATTTCAGTGTAGGCTGCGTCTTTCGTCCAATTATCATGTAACACACGGTATCTTCCAATTACAAGTCCTGTACGGTCTTGTCCGTGTGTACAATGCACTAAGATTCCCCCTTCCCTTGTTTCAATTTGTACTTCGATATCACCTAGTATTGTTGGGTCAGGTTCAACGAATGTGTTTTTGATGTTATCCCAGGCATCTTGGTCACCTTCAGGTTGAATACTCATTGTGGTGACAGACATTCCTACAGTCACAGCACCTTCGTCTGACCCTTCAGATTCAAAGTTTAGTTTGATAACCTGTGTGATGCCTAGGTTCTTGAGTGTTTGCCATTGTTCAATAGTTGTAGGTTGACCAGATCTCCAGAGACCTGAATCAACCTTAACTAGGTTTGGCACACCGTGATTGTATACCGTTGGTGAGCATCCGAAGAATATTAGGATTGTTGTCAACCAGCGGTACATATTCACCTCTCACCCTTTTGAGTCTGTATTACTCTTTATCTGCTAGTTCAATTCCGGGCAGTCTCCATCAAACTTAGCCTTTAGGAGTGTAGTAGGGCTAATCTTGAAGTATCCACATCCTGCTCCATTGATGGGGGTATCACTTGTAATCTGACTTGCTCGGCATGCACCCCAGAGTCCCCATGAGTTGATGCCAACGAAGTCTGCGCCATCCCATCCAAGCAGTTCTAGTTCATGTCCTCCCCTGACATATCCGCTGAACGTGAGAAGGCCTGTTGATGATGGGCTGTCAAACCCAGATACCCAGTCAATTCCAATCACAGGGTTGGAACCATTGCCAAGGCATGCTTGCAGGTCTTGGATTGTGTCAGCTGTTGTATATCCCTTTATCCATTTGACACTCGCCATCCAAGCCATAACGCTAGAGCCAGTGGAACCGGTGTCATTGGCATTGGTAGTCGGACAAAAAGCAGCAGGACAGCTATCACAAGTACAAGGCACTGTACAGTTGTTGTCTTCACAGGTACCACCTTGGTAAGCAAGGCGTGCATCGTTTTGATTGTGCCGTTGTATACTTTGGAATTGTTGTGTGGAGATTGCACCTACGGATGCATTGCCAGTGCAGCTACCTGCAGCTTGCGGTTCATCTTGGTTGAGTGGCACTGTGTCGTTGGTGTTGTGTAACACTGGACATTGTAGCCCTATGGCTATAGTCTTTTTTGCACGTCCTATTTTGCGATAGTGTCTTTTACCAACTGTATGGGTTTTTGTCTTTTCTGCTTTCATCCCCATCCCCATTACAGGTTGGGGTACTAACCCTTCGATAGGCGAGCAACCTGTAGTACCACCATTTACAGTTCCACCTGTTTCTGTTGGTATACTCCCTCCAATTGATATGTTACCACCAGCTAGGTTGATGACTGTAGATGTACCTCCTGCACCCCCTATCGGTTGTGGCGGTGGATTAGGATTAGGTTTTGGAGACGGGCAGCCAATGAGTAGGAGCGCTGTCAGTGATATGAGATGTTTCATGTTTTTTATTCCGTGGAATGTCTGTCAAGATAACCGGCTAGTACTTTTAGTAAGGAGGGGGATTAGAGTTTACTTAGGGGCATACTCTAGCGCGTACGACTTAGCCCCTAACTCGCAGGTTAGAGGTACCGGAGTAGTACTAGTTTAGCTGTTTAGCTTCTTTCCCTGTATACTGTGTGATGGCAGCATTGGGGAATAACTTTCTGTACTCTGCAGCCTTCACGTCAATCTCTTGTTGGGCAGTAGCACAGAAGGCTGCAATGAGTTTGAAGCCTAAAGTTGTCTTTTCACTGACTTCAATACATAGTGGGAATTGGTCACCATTGGATAGTGTCGCCGAAACTAATTGCACCTGTGTAGATGCACACCCGCTGAATAGTGGAATAAGGAAGAATGGTGCAACGGCTATGACATCGAAGTCTTTTGACACCACTCCTAATGCCATAACAGCAAAGCCGATGGCAAGTTGCCACCAGTTGATTGCAGTTCCACTTTGCAGACTTACAGCGATGGATTGCAGAATTACGATGGACCCTGTGATGATTCCGGCAACCGTTGTTTTCCAGTTCTTCATTGTCGAATTACCTTTCTACAGTGTTAGGTTGTTCAATGAATTCCTTAGCTTTTTCGTATATAATCTCTTGTTCAGCGTCAGTGAAGTTAGCTTCTGTGAAGACTTGGAGGGTTGCTATAACTTCACCTGTTTTATCTAGGATGTAGTTTTTAGTCAAACTACACTCCAAGTAGCCATGACGTATACCGTCAGTCAGTTTTTGCATCGTGATGATAAGTTGGTTTGTACTTTTGGTGTCTTTCATCTATTTATCCTTTAGAGTTCTCGGGTCACACCCCTTCATGTATTCGATGTGTTCAGTTCCGGGATACCACCCTTTTTGATGTATTCGGTTATTGTGTATGCATCCTGTCAGTGTGTCTGGTAACAGTGGTGTACATACCACATTTGTGCATTCTCTACATGTTTTTCGTGATAGGTCATTGTAGGTGTGACATTTACAACATGTCCACCCTGGCATAATATGTTCGTTATCTATGTAGTTACACATGTTGTCTCAACCTTTGGTCGATGAATGGTTGGATTGAGTAGAATGCTGTAACTTTAGAGGCTTGAGTGTTACTAGGAGAGACTGAAGCGTTAGTGCCATTACCATTGATTAGGTCAATGGTGCCGTCTGGTCGGACCCCTGCAACTACGGCATGATGTTGGAAATGCTCATAGTATGCGATGTCTCCAGGTTTAGGAGTCTTCGTGGAGGGTAAGGCTGGCGGTGTTAGTAGAAAGCCTTTTCCGATAATCCAATTCTTGTCGAGGGCTAGTCCAGCTTGGTGTAAGGACCATAGGGCGAATGCGCCACACCAACTAAGTTTGGGAGATTGTGCAATCCCTGTTGTGTTTATCCAATATGGCGCAGGGTCTTTTTTACCTAGTTGACTTGCAGCTGCTAATACTACTTGGTTTCGTAGTGAAGCTTCAGTATCAGCAGGTTTGATTACATTCCGAATGGATGTTGCAGAGTCGACAACAGTTTGCCCAACCTTACGTCTAAAGATTATTAGTCCTGCCCCTACAGCACCTAAAGCCGCAATGGCTATCTTGTAGGTAATGTTCACGCCGTCACCAGTTTTTCTAATCCTAATGGCTTCCTGAACATGTACAGTCCTAATGCCCCTAGTACTAACATCACTCCTAGTCCCATACCAGCTTTCTTAGCCGTTGCTGGAGTTACCCCTGTTTGTGCAAGGACTTGTGTAGCCGCTTGTGTAATCCCATCCATTGTGAGTATCTGGGGCCATCCAACACCATTCATAATCTTGTTGTAGTTACTAACTACTGCACTCAAGTACTTGTCTGGTGCTAGTTCGAAGTAGCCATTGGCATGTTGTGCATAGACAGCATCTTTGAGGTTGCCTTTGTTGATGGCTGCTTTTATCTCAGTGGCACCAGCGGCTTTTCTTTTACCTCCCCCGAGGATAATTCTAGCCATGTCTTTGAAGCCATCTTCAGGAGTCTTATAGGCTCTGTAGGCCGCTTTGTACGGTTTGCCGTCGGCGTGAACGTCTACATGCATGAAGCTTCCAGCGCTTCCTGTACCTTGACAAGCCCCCCAGTTGTTTGAATTCGCCCCTTCGTAACCAGTCAATCCAAACTGTTTGGAAAGCTCTAACGTCTTAGCTGATGGGTGTGCCCATCCAACACCATATCCACCTTCACCTTTAGCTACTGCCACGACGTATTGGATTTCAGCGTCAGTGAGACCCATCTCTTTCCCAGCTTTTTTGCCAACATCATAGGCTTTGGCATCAGCACTACTATTAGAGGGCATTGCATGGCCCATTGTAGAACTTGCTACGTCGTTGGCACTACTGATCCCTAGAGAAGATAATGTGATAGGTCCTGGGTTACCATCAGCTGTTAGCCCTTTATTTTTCTGGTATACAATGAGTGCAGCGGTACTTTTTGCTCCCCATTTACCATCGACATCAAGTGCTGGCTTAGCAACACCGAGGTCGTTGAGTTTCTTTTGGACCGCGGCGTAGTCGACCCCAAATCCGTATTCCACAGAATATCCTATTGAGATAGGTGGAAAGGACCACACACGGTTTACTAGAGCTTGTGACTTGTGATATTCACCAGATTTAGCAAGAAGTTGTGCTACAGCTGTGATAGCTGCAGGGTTGTTACTTTGCAGAGCTTTTTGAAACATCACTTCTTGCAATTGGTCCATTACAGTATTCCTCCTAGTTGTTTCCTGAAGAGGAACAATCCTAGTACAGATAATGCTACAGCACTTCCTTCAATCATTAGACTTTTATTTGACCAAAGGGCTTTGCGAAAGGCTGTTTCATCAGCAATACTCATTCCCCCCGGTTTGACATCGGTGCCAAATCCGTAACCCATTGCATCGTTGTCTTTCGGAACTAGCATTGAGATACCAGGATGCAAGAACACTGGACCTTCGCCAGCACTATACCCTTGCTTAGGTCGAGCAGGGTGGTTGTCAAGGTGGTGTTCAGTCAATGCCATCACAAGATGTTTTGATTTATCTTTTTCGGTCACAGTTGCAGTTTGTTGTTTACCAACTGGGGTACAGTGTTCCAATGCTTTGCGAGCAAAGGTTAGGACGGGTTTGGTAATCTCTTTTGCCGTTGCTCGGCGAAACCCTTCTGGTATTGGGGTAGGTGGAACATCAATGCCAAATGTAGTTGCTATATGTCCTATCAATACGTTAGCAACAGCTATCTCTCCAAGGCCATAGAAAGCCCAAGCAACTTGGATAACAGCGTCACGATTGCCGCTTGTGAGCGCTTTTTGATAGATTGTTTCTTGATGTTGGTTCATTGATAATCCCTCTCAATTCCCTCCCCAGGGACCTCCGTGCCACTCGGAGCGACATAGAGGTTCCCTGAAGGGGTATAGTTTTTTAGTTGTCTTTTTGGGTTATTTCCGGTTCAGCTATAGTTTTTGGCATGAAGTCAATAACATCCCCTACTTTGAATGTTCCAAAGAGTGCGGGATTGTTGACGAGAAGCTTTATCGGACCTTGTGGAAGAAAGACATCACCTTGAACATTTGCTACTTGGAGTGTAGGTTCTTCTTCATACACAGTGGTGAATTCAACCTCTTCCCATTCAGCTCCTTGGATTTGGTCAGCTTTAGACTTTCCGTCTTTCCAGGTATAATGAATGGTGTTTACTTCTGACGAGCTTCGTCTAGCAACAGATGTAACTCGAAACTGTATGTTCATAACATCATCCCCTCAAGGTCTTTTAGTCTTGGTAGTAGGGTTTCGAAAAGTACCTTGTATGTGTTAGCTATCTTCCAGCTCGCTTCCACATCAGCTTTTGCTCGATGTGGATGCTCTTCTCTTTTACTAGGTAGTTTTTCTACCCAATTACTATACATCCCCCTAGGTACTGAGATGTCGAAGTGACGGTAATGTAGTGACCTGTCAAGTTTCGGCATGTCACGTTTCATCAATCCTCTGTCAAAATGGCAGGTGAAACCAGCTAGTGTAACACGGGAATTGAATTCAATATGTTGTTGGTAGCTATCACAGATGAGACATTCAGCTTGTCGTACATCTCTGGTTGAGTTAGCTACCTCTGCGAGTAGACCGTTCTTCGTGTGCATCTTGAGAATATCGTCACTCATATGGTAGGAATCCTGATGAATGACTTCTGAGCGACACTCAAACAATGGTTCGAGATTGACGTTGGTTAGCATCCATGCAACCTCGAGGAGTCTGTGGTCTAGTTCCCCGGTAGTTTCGTAGTCTAGGAAGAGAAAGTAATCAGAACGTTCGCTTGGGATGGTATCTGTCATTGTGTTATTCTTTATTCTGTGGAATAGGTTGTATCTCGGTAGTTGGAATTTGACGACCACAACGGCAAATCCAGTAGAGGATTTTTCCGTTATCATCTACAATAGGCGTTTTAGGTGTATGATTACATTGAATTATGTCTTTGAGATAAAGGTCAGAATTACGAGTCATTGGTATTGTTTCTATTTGATAAAGATGAACAGTATTCCAAGAAGACCGACTAGGTAGAGCATTGTAACGGTTACAAGTATGTGAAAGGTCTCCATGTCTATCCTAATGTCAAAAAACCCTGGCCGAAGTGTAATCAACCAGGGTTCAGTGATGAACTGTATTATGTATTATATCCTTTGAGTTAGTAATTCATTGGTCTGTGGCCAAAAATGCGCGTAGTTTTTCAGTACATACCGGGCAGAGGTCGGTGACGAATATATTTGTACGCCATTTTTCAGTCGATACAGATACTGTCACCCAAGGTTTGCCACCTTTTGGAGGTTCAGGTCTTTCTGTCTTACATTTATCACAGGTTACTCTGACCATACTACCGTTCTTTCTCCTAGCATGTATGGTCGCTTCCTACAATTACTTCTTCTCCACATGTACAGGTGTAAGTGCCAATAGTCCTCCCTTCAACAGGAGGCATCTTCGCGGCTTCTAATGCACCTTCTATGGTGCCAGGCTTTGCTTTGACACGATATGGCGCTGATGGGTCAGCCACAACTGGAAGTGGTGGTGCTTGTGTTACTGAGTTCTCATTCACCAATGGTCCTGGTCCAATCTTGAATTCTTCAACGATTGCAGGTTGTGTGGTTTGAGAGTAACAGTTTGGAGGAATGAACAATGGGGCAGTGTTAGACTCACCCTTTCGGGTAGCCTGGTCGGTACCTGAATCAACCCTCTGTTCTTCTTGCTTGGTGAGTGTATCGAGAATAGTTTGATGGCGCTTGCAGATATGTGGTGTACCTTGAGCGACGTAGGCTAACCAATATCCTACGACCAATGCTCCTTCTACCTCCTGAGTGGTAGTTGGAGTCGTAGGCTTCTTCTTGTATGGCATTCGAGCCCACATATTACATAGTATACATTCCATGGAATATCCTTATCGTCTTTGGTTGAGTTGTCGTGGGTCGTAACTACCAAGGGGGCCGCCACGAATAATGCGCGCTTCTTCTTCATTGACCCATTTAGCGCCAACAATTGCTGCTACCTTGACAGCCCCATTATCGGTATCAATCCACTCTTCAGTGACTGCGAGAATCTTACCTTGCATACGACTACCGGTGATCAATTCAAAGATGGCAATCTTACCAACCCATTTATGTACTTGAGCAGCGTTTCCATTCGGAGAACGTGGGAAGGTAATGACCTTTGTAATTTCGCCAGCCATATGCACCATTATAGCACAACTGTATATAATTACAAGTTACTTTTCGGCGAAAAGTCGCAGTCTTATGTCATCAGTTTGTGTAATTTTGCCTGAAGTAACGGCTGTAATCATTTTACTGATTACAGCCTTTGAGATGTCTTCCCATTCACCGTCTGTAATCTTGACTTGTAACACAAGGTCTTTTGTCTTGATTGAATTCCACAGTTCCATTAGGTCTAGTAACGAGATTCCATTGCCAATCATTGAGGTATCCTTTATCTATTCAGATGTCATTCAGGTTTTCGGAACAACCCGAGCACGTAACGTTTCCAACCAGCGGGGATGGCGGGACTACCAGCTTCCCACAGTACATTGCCGATGCCCATGGCAATGGCTCCAGGTACACTTGCACCTAGAGCACGAACGATAATGTAGCTAATGATTCCAGTGGATGCAAGTTGTCCTGCAGAGAATCCACCGAAGTTGACATTCGTTCGTTGAGGTTCTTGCCTACCAGACCTATTGTAAAAGTAACCTGATTGGGCTTGGGCATGGTAGGGTGAAGGTGGCGAGTGTAGACCTTGATATTCAGGTCTATTGTATGGGTACATCATAGCCTAGAACTCGTCGAATGGGACGAATGCTACTGGAACACATAGCATCCCGTAATGCATTCCGTGGTGTATGCCGGGAGGAACTACAGCACCCGGTTGAACACTTGCTGCCAATGGTGCACTTGTTTCAGCAACTGCAACGGGAGCAGGTAGTACAACGGGTGAAGGGATTGGCGGAGGGGGCGGATTTAGAGCTGGTACAACTACGGCCGGACCTGGTGGAATGATGGGTTGAGCAGTAACAGGGTCGACTCCGTAGCCGTAACCGTAGCCGTAACCATAGCCATAATTTGGGTCGTACATTGGATTCTCCTGATGTTGCTGTTGAACAGATTGATTGTCGAGTGGTGGTCTAGCGTAAATGTTGACGGTTGTTGTAGCGCCCGCACCTGCACCACCTGTTACGGTCGAGGTAAAGTTTCCTCGTGTGTAAGCTTCGGTGCTGGTTGAGGTTGGCGAACGTACTTCCGTTCGTGTTGATGTTGGCGAACGCACCTCCGTTCGTGTAGATGTTGGTGAACGTACATCAGTCGTAGTTCCACCAGGGGCGGTAGGCGGTCGAATTGGTGGTGCTTCTGGTACACCATTGAATCCGTAGCCATATCCCTGATGGATAGCAGGTGGTGAAGAATGGTCGAAAGGCTGTAACGACCTTCCACTAGAAGCAACTACTGCTCCTCGTTCACTTGTTTCCCCACTACCAAACCCGCATCCATAGAAACGACTCATAACTCATCTCCTAGGGATATTCTATAGAATATCACTTTTGATGGATACCTAAAGCTTTGAGAAGTTTAGCCAGCCAAGATTCTCGACTGACAGCAACCTCTTTGATGGCAACGGTGGCTCCAACCGTTGCACTAGGATTCGTTTGAACTGTTTGCATCAAGACAGCCTTACGGTCTGGAACGTAGGATTGCATTCCGAGGGTGATAGCGTGTCCAGCGTGGGCTGCAGCTGAGAGTGTGTCAGGTTTTGGATTCGCAACGGCTCCAATTCTGACAGCCAAAGCTAAGTCAAAGCCTATTTTTTGAGTAGTATCTAGGCTATCACGAACATGACTAATGTCCCCTGCTCCTACTTGCTGCTGTAGGAGTCCAGTTGCTTGGTCAAAGCCTTTAGTGGCGTTCTTAGTAGCAGCAATCTTTCTGGCTTCTCCGAACAGTGGAGAAGTCTTGGAGAGTTGAATTCCACTTTCGGTTAGTTTGCCAGAAGCTTTAGTCAGTTGGGTTCTACGATGTTCTTGAATGAACACCCCTGAACCTAATCCTACCCCAGCTTTCAATCCTTTTTTGACATCATCTGGTAATGATTGAGCTCCCATTACTACTAATGTATCTCCAATTCCCGAATGAAGAGCTGCCATCATGATCTCTTCACCTTTTCCCCCTCCAGCCTTTCGACTGGCATCTAAACCTGTTTTGATACTGTCATGTAGGGGACTTGTCGTTGGAATCATTGATGCAACAACACTGATACGACTGGTCATTGCGGCATCGAGTCTCTTACCATGAGCTAGGTCTAGAGTTAGACTGGATGCTTCAGTCATTCCTTTTTTCGTAGAGTCAGATACTGGTAGTGCTGTTACTGCAGCATCAGCAAGGACTTTATCAAGGGTTTTGCCACTAGCAATCCCTCCGATTGTAGCCATGCCAGCCATAAGTGCGTTTTTTGCTGTTGATGGGAGTCCAAGAGCAGCACACGCAATTCCACCATTTGACTTCAAGAGTGTTTGAAGGTCAAGTTTTTCCCCTTTAGCAACGTGTTGGATAATATCAACACTTGTCGTAGCTCCAGCTCTAACGAGTGGCCCCCCTGGTATCACTCCTAGTGCGCCTGCCTTGAGAACTTCACTGATAGATTGACCTGCAGCTAAGGCGAACCCTGCCGATATACATGCTGATGGTAGTTGTCCAATGCCTGGCACCATTTGCATGACCATTTGGGCATAAGGAGCAACTTGTTTCAAGTCGTGTAGTTCAGCCTTCAATTGATTCAAGACTACACTATCTAACCGTTTACCTTCTACGACAATAGCTACCGCCATGTTAGCAGGGGCAAATGTAACATGGTAGCTTGCGTCAAAGATAGTGTGAAGTGGCGTGCCTACAAGGGGAATCTTACCAATACCTTTGCTAACTTTGCCAGCAACATTCTGAAGGGTACCACTGACATGACCAACTTCACGTCCTGCACACTTCACACTGTTTGATACGAAGTGACCAACACCTTTAGCAATCTTGGAACCGAACCAGCCAAATCCAACGTCACCTACAACGAGTAATGTGTAGTCATCACCATGGAAGATGGTGATAGGCTCGTATCCAAAACCCGTTGTGTTGTCGTAGAGGTACATTGTTGGTCCTGAAAAGATGTATTTACTCACCAATGGCTTCACGTCGACGAATGACGCTAGCGAGTTTATCTAGATTCTTTTCCATTCGTGCATGATAGAGCCTAAGCAATGCGACTGGCTTATGCCCTCGTTTGCGTGCAAGGGACGCTTTCTTCCCTCCTACATGCCACTTGACTTTAGCTTTACGACCCTTACGTTTTGCCATTATGTTATTTTCCCAAGAAGTGTTGGTTGATAATTGTTATTCTATCACCGTCGGTGAGTTTTTTACCAGTGAACATATCGAAGTTTGGAACTTTTCCAGTAGATTTCATTAGACTTACAAGTGATTGAAGAGATTTCACTGAAGAAATATTACTCTTCAATTTACGAACTTTAGTTCGACGTTTAGTAGTGACACGACTTTTTTTCTTTTTTCGAGTAGCCATTATCGTTTCTTTCTAAACTTCCGAACATTGATTGCAAATCTTGCTCGTTGGCCCAATAAGCCTGGAGCCTTAGCGGCATCCCGAAGGAGAGATAGCGGGATAATCTCTCCCTCAGGAATGCCAAGTTGACGGTGCAACGCTCCCTTCTTATGCTTGTGAAGAGCTCGCTGAATCCACCGCTTGGAACGCCGTCGGACCATTGCTATACGTGTTTCTTGATGGTCTGCAAGTTCTTAATGACGTGCTCAAGTTGGGTCTTGACCGTTCCAGAAGCGGTTTTTTTGCTAGTCTTCCTTCGCTTCTTTCTGTGAGTCGTTTTTACCGCGCTACTAGCCTTCTTACGACGTTTTGCCATTGATGTCTCCTGATGCTAAATGGTCGAAGGACCGTTATTCCAAACCGTGTCGTCCACGCTCCGCCCATGCTTTATCAAGCCAGGCTTTTCTTGCACCCGGTTCTTGCGGAATCGGGTCATTGTCTTTGATAGGGGTATCAGATTGTTTACGATTGTTCATGTGTGATGTATCTCATTATGATGTGATTATTCGAGACCGGATTCTCCGCGCTCTGACCATGCACTGTCAAGGTCAGACTTTCGCTTAGCTCTCTTAGCTCTAGCGGAAAGGTAACGTCCTGCATTGACCGTATGGTCAATACGGGCGACTTTATGTTCTATCCTACGAAGAATCCCTAGTTCGTTTGATAGAGAAGCCTTTGGAACGGTCACGGAAACTTTCTTAGCCCGCTTCTTAACCACTCTTCTTGGCTTTGAGATCTTCTTTTTTGAGGCCTTCTTACGGCCTCGTTTCTTTGACGCCATTGATGTCTCCTGATGCTGCGATTATGCCATGGAATAGTGGTGTTAGTGTTTACCTTGCATATAAGCAAGATAGAGTGCAGTCTTTGTCTTTGGTCCAACTACCCCATCAGGGGTTAGACCGTGAGCTGTTTGGAAGCTTTTGAGTGCTGCTACACTCTTTGGCCCAAGGTTACCATCTTCTTCCAATGATGGTGAGGTACCAAGAGCGTTCAATGCATGTTGAACATCCTTGTTCCCCATCTTTAGGGCTGGAGTAGTGTCAATTACAGCGCCTGCTGGTGTAGTAGCAACACCTGTTTGAGGACTACTGTTCTGTGCAGTTGCCCCAACAGCGCTTGCTCCACCTGCCATGTTCGTCAATGAAGCGGATAAGGCAGCCTTAGTGGCAGGACCTGCATTACCATCTACAACAAGTCCATTCTTGCTTTGAAATGCCTTGATGCAAGCAATTGATGCAGGTCCAAGTTTGCCATCCTCGACTAGTGGAGGACTGCAAAAACCGAGTGTGTTTAGGGCGTGTTGAACATCCTTGACTGAACCAATCGCAATGCTAGAGGAGCCGCCTGGTGAGATGATAATTGGAGCAGGTTGATATACTCCTCCGCCAGGTGCAACAGCAACTGTTCCTGGTGGTGCATAAACAACACCTTGACCCGGAACAGTAGTTGGAACTGGGGTGTATTGACCTACTGTTGGAGGTCCTGCAGGGATACCAGTTGCTTGTGATTGAGTTACTCCATTGGAGACAGGGGTCGCCACTGTAATAGGCACCCCACCTGGTCCAACACTACTCATCGTTTGGTAATCACTCTTCCCTGGAGTTTTGAATTTCTTCCAAGCAAGGTAACCTATACCTGCGGCTCCCGCCGCAATGACAATTGGGTTCATGAAGCGCCATTTCCTTTCACTGTTGTGGCGAGAGCTGTACTTGTTCCATCTTCGCTAGGAACTTGTCTGAGAGCTTCAACCTCTTTACGTTTTTCGTCGACAATGGCTGCAAATTGAGCAGCCAACACCAATGATTCTTCTTTAGTTAGCTTGCCCATTGCGACAAGCATCTCTAGGTCTTGAGGTGATACCTTCAATGCAAGAGCTTCGAGAACCTTTGCTCGGTTACTTGTTTCGTTGAAGACTTCACGACCTGTGAACCGATTGACCAATTGTGGGATTGCATCAATGACGGCTTTTCGAGTTTGCAAGTCTTGAGCAGCTTTATGCTCCTCAAGTATCAATTGCTTACGTTCTCGACCCATATCAAGCATTGCATCCTTGACAACCTCAACGGCTTCAAGTTGTGCTTTGATAGACTGCTGGACCACACCTTGAGGACCAAAACACATTGCTATCGTACCATTAGCCATAGCCATAGTGGCTGTTACTAATTGGTTGTTTTGGTTCATAAGGGTTTCATTGTGTTTCATGAGCTGACCGAGTAGTCCGGTTGGTGTAGGCTCATGAGCGGACATCATGGTCTCAGACCTTGACATCACAGTGCCGTCAGATGTAGTGAAGTGGAACGGATTGTGAGGTTCGTTACTCCCGTAGAACGCAAGAAGCTTGAAGGTTTGCAGTCCTGCTAGGTCTTGACTGAATCCTTCTGCCCGTCCGATTAGGAAGTTAGCGAGTTCACTAGAATTGACTGTCCCTTCAATTGGTTTAGTAGTAACTTCTTCAGTGGCTCCACCAACACCTTTGAGGTGTAAGAGTGAGATGGCTGAACAGCCTTTACCGTCTATTACCTCAGCAATGACGGATTCGGTCCAGGTATCTACTGTCTGTCGTTTTTTGGTAGCCATGGTATTCTGTGGAATAATTAGATAGGTAATCGTGGCATCATGAATCGATTGAGTAGTAACACGCTAACCAATGCCCCTGCACCAATAAGTGCAAGTTTAGTTGGCGAAAGACCTAATCCTTCGCCAAAAGACTTGGTTGTAGTGCCAACTACCTTACCAACACTAGCTAACACATCTGTACTCGTCATTGCATCAGGGCGCTGAATGGTATCTTGTGAATTTTGCACCCCAGCTGCAATGGTAGGGAAGCCTAGAACGTTTGTTGGGAAGAATACTCCTGACAACCCATAGTTGTTTGCGGTTGGTGGTATTGTGAAGATGACGAAGAGTCGATTCTCATCAGCATGGTCTTCTGTGGTCTCAACTCTTATCTCAGGTTTACTCTTTATCCAATCAGTAAGAGCCTTGCGCTTGTCACCCATCGCATCTAGCCAGTAACGGCCAGGTGGAATGACTGCACCATTCGTATCTTTGACGGGTGTACCACGAGCCATAGCGCCGAAGGCAAAGACTGCCAAACCGTGTGCTCGTTGGTAGAGTACACTGGCTTTATCTACCACACCCATTGCTTCAAATGCACGAGCAACCTCGTAGATAGCTTCAGGCTTCTTAGAAGCTACAGCCTTTTGAAAGATTGATTCGTGCAACAAGTTCATGACTATCTACCTTTTTCGAGTAACGTAACGACTTGTTTCCAATCATCGGGATAAGTTTTAGCTATCGCAATGAGGAATTCAATCCGTTGGTTCGGTTCGCTCATTCCACCAATGAAATGGTCTGCAGCAAATCCGAGAGCATAGCCATGTAGAAACTTGAGGAGAGCGTTGTCGTCAGAGGACTTGAGGACTGACTTGAAGACTGGAATAGCTGCTGTTTCGGTTATTGTTGTCATGTATCATCCACCGTTTCGGATTGTGTATTGATAACTCCAGTGAACGGTTCAGGTGATTGACCCTTACCATTACTCTTTTTACTGTCTGTATTATTTATGGATTCAGCAGCTCTTTGAGCCGCTTCTTGTATTGACGTTTCGTGAAGTACACGAACGTGTTCACGCAGCCTTTCAGCCTTTTTGGTGGCTGTCCAGCCCTCGAAGGCAGAAGCTACTTCTAAGATTCCTGGGATATTGGAACTGAGGAGAGCCTTTTGGAAGATGTCTTCATGAGCTTTCTTCAGGTCTTCTGGTCGCGAACGCCATTCAGCACGCCGTTTGAGCATTAGAGATTGGGCGTTCAAGCCATACTCGGCGAATAGTCGTGCTTCTTCAAAAAGCATGTCTGGTTGGAAACAATGTTCCATCATGTTGCGGTAACGTTCATCTCGCGATGGTGTAAGAACGCCGTAGTCTTTGCGATTCAATTCTTTGAAGACTAGGGCGCCAGCACCAACCATGAGAAGAGTCAATGGGTCAAACATGGTAATTATACGACCAGAATCCGGTCGTCCTTAGGGTTCGGCATGAAGAAACCAATGGCAGGAGCGATTCCAACAAGGTTCGTTACCTCACGACCATGTTGAGCCCAGAAGAACTTACGTGCTTCTTGTTCATCCTCTGCATGAAGGTATTCTTTATGCGGGCAAAGTGTGTCACCATCTCGTGTTTCGTAACATGCACAGTAAAGATGTCGTTTATCCCAATTCTTTAGGATGATGCGACATCCGAATTGACATTTGCGGCAATGTAGTTCAGGGAGTAACTCGGTATCACCTAACTTTTTTGGAGGATTGAAAGCTTCGCCGATGAAACCAACTTGGTTACATCGAGGGCAAGAGAAAAAAGCCTTTGCGTCAATTCCCCGTTCTGAGAATCGTCGGCGGTCCTCACCGCTGACTAATGTCCAGGTACCTGGAATAGGTTGAATCCCTACTAGTTCACCTTTAGGGCTTCGGGTAGCTATCCATTCCTCACAGGGGAATTCGATGATTTCAACAGACTGTGTTGCTACGGATGACATAGTGAGCACCTAGGGTATTCTGTGGAATACGAACTGTTATCCTTCAATTCCCCATTGGATTCCAAAAAGTAATGTTGCTGATGCACTATCGCTATGAAGACTCATTGATGCAGCACCAGCTGGAACGGGATACCAACCTGAGAAGTAATTTGGGACATATGCTCCAATGAAGAAGAGTCCAGTTTTGTCTGAAAAAGTAACCCGTCCATTGAGTGATTCTGATTGAGGTCCTGTAGTAGCTACTACAGTAGTCAATACAGATATGATTCCAGCGTCTTGTGGAATCGGAACAACTTGTGGTACAGATGGGGCTGGTGGAACAGGTACATCAACTTGTAAAAGTTGTAAGGTCGCCAAGGTTGGCGGTTGCATAATAGTAGGCCTTGACCCTCTCGAAAGAGTCGCTCCTACCTTATATGATGCAATTGAATAGGCAGTAACATTTCCGTCAGTTACTCCTTGGTAATTTTCACTAAGAGTTACAGTCGTACTATTGGTAACACCTGACACAATCTCGTATGACTGTGGTGGCGTTGTGAGAAAGACAATAGTTTGACCTTGAGCCAAACTAAAAGGAGCTATAAATGTTACAGTTGGACTACCGTTTGTAACACTTGCATTAGGTAGAGTGTTGCCGAAAGTACCACGTCCTGATTGGTCTAACAATTGGACATCGACAGAATCGGCAACACCACTAATCACAGCGCCTGAAAATACACTGATGATACGTTGTAACTGTTGACTTTCTACCTTCCAATGCACATAGGCATAGACAGCAAAATCTTCAGGGTCTATTGGAGCCTCAACCACTGAAAACTCAATAGTATATTCACCCGGCTCTAGGTTGTTTATGTTCAAACCTGTAATCTTATTACCAACAAATGACCCAAGCTGGTTAGTAGTAGTTTGCAGTGTCGTAGTGGCTGATTGTGTAAGATTTGCGGCCATTGGGTTACCTTGGTCTAAATACTCACTAGTATAGTAGGTTGGTGAACATGCTGTCAGTAAGAAAGGTAACATTCCACGGAATAGCATAATGGTATCTCCTAATGGTATCTAGTATCATGCTGCCTCTTTGACTTCAGGGGCAGGATTGTTCTTTGAGTATTGCTCAATAAAGAAAGCAGACACCTGTGCACGTCTGTTCCCATCACGTGCCTGTTCTCCAATTCCCTTGGCCATTGCCATAGCGTGTTGGTCGCCTGCTCTACATCTTTCGACGATAGCTTGCGCCCCGTGCATCATGTCATGCAGAATCTGTGCCCTTTGAAGGAGAGCTTGTGCATGAAATGATAGCCCTTCATGACCAAACAATGCAGCAGCCCGCTTTAGTTTCTGCGGCTCCACACATTTAGTCATTAGCTCCCCATGTATCGCCACTCGTGCCGGTGTTATCCGTGCAGCATGTGGCGGTACTGGTGGGGTAGCTAACAGATTTGAAGGGCGTGTTTGACCTTGACGTTGCGCTAAGTGCAACGCCAAGGCCCCACCAAATGCCCAGATGATTGGTGCCATGAGTGTTAGGCGAGTTTTGAAACTGCAGCCTTGCTAGCGGCGTAAATCTGCTTTGCAAAGTTGATGTAATCGGCAGGGGTTGCAGCACCACCTGTTCCAGAAGCCGCAGGCCCTTGACCAATGACGGCTGCTGTAGCAACAGATTGAACTAGAGGTCCAATCTGCGGATTGTCAGCATCGCTCATAGCCGAACCACTAGCAGTGTTTTCAATGATGAGTTCATCAGCGATAGCACGTGCTTGATTGGCAATGGTTGCATAGTCGGTTGGTGTAAAAGATCCTACCCAACGACCTGACATCAAACCAGCCATTGCACCCGCTACACATGAGTTCTGAATAACAGTTGTTGCCATAATGATTCTCCTGACCAAAAAAGATACGATGCTACTAACGACTGAAAGTGTGAAAAACTAGTTCACTGTGTTAGTGTTGAGAGTGACAGCTGTCTGTGCAAGGCATTGACCAGCTAAGGTTGCTCCTGCACCCAATGCGATGTCAGTGAAGCAAAGGATAACTCCATTGAAGTTTGCATTCGCTCCAATAGCTACATTACCTGCTACCTGCCAAAAGACGTTTGCAGGCAATACACTTCCTAAATTGATGCTCATTGCCGATGCAAGTGACAGCACACCAGCTATCTCAAAGATATACACTGATGAAGCGTCACCACTTAGAGTAATGTCACTTGAAATACTAACACCCGTGCTCCACTTGTAGACGCCAGGTATAAGTGTTTCACCACCAAGCAATCCGCCATGGAACTCTGTGAAGTCAGGGGCACGTCCTGCTGCATTGGTGTATGCAGCTTGCATGTCATTCACGGCTTGCGTGAGATTAGCTGGAGTTGGTGGTGCATAATCGGATGCATACACTAACCCTGTAACCTGTGCGCTCGTTGAGGATGCTGCGCCAGGGGTATACGAAAGTGCAAAACCAGTGATAGCACTTGCTGCAATTGGACTTACACCCATGTTACCAGTGATAGCACTCGTGCCAGTGTTCGTAATGCCAGACTTTGCAAGTATCGCATAGTTACCTGCAGTAAGCAATGGTACAACAGGTGCTGGTGGTGGCAATACAGCAACGAGTTTCGTAAGAGCTTGTTTGCTAGCAGCATAAATCTGCTTAGCAAAGTTGATGTAGTCTGCAGGGGTTGCAGCTCCACCCGTTCCGGAGGCGGTTGGACCTTGACCAATGATAGTCGCCATTGCAACTGACTCAACTAAAGGTCCAATCTGTGCATTGTCAGCGTCATCCATTGGCGAAGTACTAGCAGTATTTTCGACAATGAGTTCGTCGGCAATTGCACGAGCGATGTTAGCAATGGTTGCATAATCGGTCGCTGTAACCGAGCCAACCCATCGACCTCCCATCAAACCAGCCATCACTCCAGCGACGCATGAATTTTGAATAACTGTTGTTGCCATTAGACTCTTTTCTTTCTACCCCTTCACTCCTTCGGTCAGCCTGGTCGGCACCCGAAGGGGTGGTGTTTCCCAGGGTCACACTTACATTCCATGGAATACACCCTTGAAGCTCATGGTGTGAACGTAAAAGGGAACCAAGCACCCCAATTCACAGTCAAGCCATCGGCAGTGGTAAATGGTGCTCCAGGGCTGTAAATATTAACTACAACTAGGTTGTCACCACCACTTTGATAAAACTGGAATGAGACTGTGCACTTGTGAACACTAAAGATGTCATTCCATTGACTGCCAATACAGTTGGCTGTATTCAATAGGGTTTCAATGTTCGTGGTACCAAGCTTTGCAGGATCGACTATGAAAGGGATTGCAGTACTTGCTGCTGTAGTTATCGCTGTACCTGAAGGAATTGTGAATACATCCGTAACACGCATTTGGGGAGAAAGTCCAGCTAGCGACCCTACTAGCACTGGGTTCTCACTTGTAGCTCCGTAATCACTAACGATAGTAGGAGTCACATCATCGTTTGATGTGATATTGAGCGTACCTCTAATTGAGAAGCTGTCCAATACAACATAAAATGGGTCTCCTGTGGTATTGTGGCTAGCGTCAGCAGTGAAGTCTCCGAGACAAGTGCCACCATAAGCAGCAAAGCTTGGACCAAGACCCGCTCCTCCTTCTATAAGCATCCCACCATCAACTGTAGTGTTCCACATAGTAAATGCGCCACCTGTTTGGGTGACAGCACTAAAACATATACAGTCATGGAATTCGACAGTATTCGACGCAAAGCCTAATGTGAGAACTATATTATCTTGAATCACACAGTTCGTAAATGATACAGTTCCAGCTACTGAGCTTATGCCTATAAAGTCAAGAACTGTAGCTAAGCTGTTAGTTATCCCAAGGTTTGCGAGGTTCGTGACAGAACCTGGTGCTGCAAATGTAGCATCAAGTGTAACAACGCCCGAAAGAATTACAGGAGGATTGCCATTACTCAATGTGGATACTTGCCATCCTATGAGGTCTATGAATGGCCGTATAGCAACATTCTCTGTAAAATCACCTGGGAAAAGTATTACCTCCCAAATCTCAGTATCCGATGCAGTAGGGCTAGCTACTGAGTAACACTTTCCAATAGTGGCATATGGTTTTGCTAAGGTACCATCACCCGTGGTGTCAGAACCAAACACTGGAGAGGCACACAAGATGTGACTGCCTAGTGGGAATGGTGAAGATCCGCCACCACCTGTTGGTATAGGTGGGAAGGTGATTCCACCAGTACTAGCAGTTGCGTCACCCTCACGAATCAATGCTACCAATGCAGTTGCTACTATGGTCCAATTATCTTGAGTGATAATAGTCCCACCAATTGGACAACCTGGTCCTCTAACGAAAAGGTTGCAAGATGCATCAGTGATAGCTTCAATGTCGTAAGTGTTCGCGGAAACTGCACCCCATGCAGTATCAACAGCTTGTGCATAGACAGCTGAGACGACAGTTACAGGTGCATAATCACTCTCTACAGGGTCTGTGATGAAAGCTCCATTTGGAATACCAATGCCTGCTATTGCACCAGCATAAGCGGCTGTGTAAACATCAAGATTGAGTGGTACGTAGGTCATTGAGTCTCCAAATGTGTGATGAGTCTTTTTATGCTGTGGAATATTACGTTGCGGAGTACCAGGAGGGGTGATACTAGGGGGCTTCTGCCTCGTAATACCAAAGAACGCCAACTACCTGAGTAGGATTGAGGGTTGGAATTGACCCTGGATTACCATTCTTCCAATCAATTCGGAAGGTTGAATTGAATGGAATGGGGTCGTTGTCATTGAATCGATAGGCAGCGACAGCTGACACATCATTCTTGAAGGGACAGCCTAACTCCTTCGTGTTCAGTTTTCCTGCCCAGAAGTAGAAACCTGATTCGAAGAAATCTTCATTACTGTCCCAAATAAATGATGGCGTAACACTAAGGTTGTCGAGGTAACAACTAACGAATCCCTCTAGGTAATTGTAGTTGTTATCTCCACCTTGCCACCAAATGTAACAACCAACGTATAATCCACCTGTTACCGAGGTAACATTCATCAAGGTATCAGTTGCATAAGGAGCAACAGAATGTAGCGGTACATTGACGTTCTTGAGTTTTCCTCGTTTCCCCCAACTAAATGTGCCGAGTGAATACTCAACGAAACCGCCAAGTAACCCTGAATTAGTTGTACTGCCATTGACAATCACAACCCTCACATGCGTCTTGAACGGCATTGGAAGGTTGAAGAAGAAACTGGTGCCAATGGAAAATGCATCAGCTGAATATCCAAAATGTTCTGAAAAGAAATTCACAGAATTGAAGTTGGCATTTGAGCCACGTGCGCAGCACATGTCAATCCACATCACATCTACTGAAGGAGTGACTTCACCATCGATAAAGACTTGTAACCTGCTATTGTATCGACAATCAGTGTTTGACGAATTGAACGTCATAAAAATCTTTGACAGGTAACCAGTACCAGCCATGTCCAATAGTGTAAAAGAACCATTGGCAGGGAGTGTGTCACCTCGTGTGTAAGCTAGACCGAAGGCACCTATTGGTGGACTGCCTGTACCGGTTGCACCAGTCGCACCTGTAGCACCAGTTGCGCCAGTTGCGCCAGTTGCGCCTGTAGCACCTGTAGCACCTGTAGCACCTGTAGCTCCGGTTGCACCGGTTGCGCCTGTAGGACCAGTCGCACCTGTAGCACCAGTTGCGCCAGTTGCGCCAGTTGCGCCTGTAGGACCAGTCGGACCAGTCGGACCAGTTGGACCAGTTGGGCCTGTAGGACCAGTCGGACCAGTTGGACCAGGCGAACCACCACCGCCACTAGGGAACGT
>Ga0182010_10000487_pt1 | contig 22672 bp, 16 predicted proteins | sample 611E1MmetaG_FD_120488 | JGI IMG/M metagenome (GOLD analysis project Ga0182010, IMG submission 120488) | Permafrost microbial communities from Stordalen Mire, Sweden - 611E1M metaG | ecosystem: Environmental > Terrestrial > Soil > Wetlands > Permafrost | place: Sweden: Stordalen | collected... | reverse complement strand
TCGGCGTAGCCGTACCCATTGGCGTAGAAGAGCTTCCCATCTTTGACCACGGCGACCGTTGCGCCGGGGATGTGGTAGGCTGAAAGCTCGTCAGAAATGGTGGTGTTGAGAAAGGAAGCGAGTTCAGTGACGTTTTGGGGCCCACGAGTCGTGCTATTCGCTGAGAGGAGAGCAGGAGGGGGGGCTTGCTGGGCGGCACATAGGCACGGAGCGAGTCCTGCTGCGAGAAGCATTAGTATGAGCGCAAGTGTGACTACAAGTGATTGAGTAGGTGACTTCTCTCGTTTTTTTTTGCCGCCGTCTTTTGCTTCAAGCTTTATCATGGATGCGCTAAAAAAACGGAGATGACAAGACGTCAGTAGAACTGAAATTATAGAATTATTGAGCGTTTGGCAGTATCGTAAACTGAATATTTCCCCGCACTGCCATCAATCCCTCTTCTCCGCGTGATCTCTACGGAAGGCTACATGAATTGTTAAACATAATAAATAGATTCCTTGCATCACTCATTTTCGTCATTCGATTAGCGCAAAAACCTATATCATGGTTGAATACATGCCAAAAATACCGATCTTAGAGGTGATTGTGATTAAATCTCTCTCTGTTTGCATGATAACCTGCTGGTACCGTAATCTTTCTCCGGCCAATTATGGAGGGAATCTTATTGATGCATTAATGAGAAGAGGGGTTTCAGTTAAGGTTGTAACAAGTCATTGTGTGTGTAAATATAAATATCGCGGCTCTTCTTCCCTTTTTGATGGCAAATACTGTCTCGTTACCTCTCCCTTTGATTCTTATGGAGATGCACCTAACCGATCCAGCATTCGACGCTTTGTCTATCTTACAAGCAGAGTTCCTATGGGATTGCGCTATGCAAAGCAGTGCAAAGACTCCGATATACTGCATTACCAACAATCCTCAAGTGAATCATTCGGGGAGCTGCCCCTTCTCACTCTTCTCACACAAACGACAGTGCCGCATAAGGTGGTAACCATTCATGATCTGAGTCCCCCTCCCCTAGCTAGGTTGCTTCACCTTCACCGAGTGTATAACTATGCTGATGCTGTCATTGTTCAGTCTAGGCGACTAAAAGTTCGCATGCTGGAGGCTGGAATTCCGGAAGATAAAATTCATCTGGTATGTCACGGCGGTCATCAAGTTGATCTCAAAGGACTGGTGAGGACCAGAGTAGCTTATTTTGGGGAACCTTTAGAGTACAAAGGTTTCTTTACCCTTCTCAAAGCGCTTCGAATCTTACGAGATCAGGGGATCAAGATTAATCTAGAAGTGTACGGTATCTATGCAGATGAGGCAGAACAAGCAGCAAAAAATGAGGCTAGACGGAATAACGTGGAGGATCAGATCAAGTGGCATGGTAGGTTGAGTGAAATAGAATTTGATGAAAAAATGCAGGAGAGCGTCTTCACATTCGCCGTCTATACTGAACCGGTTTGGCAGAGCGCTATTATTACACGAGCTATGATGAATGGCACTCCGGTGATCGCGACCTCCCTTGGGGGTAGTTCAGAATATTTAGGTGATACGGGCACGTATGTCCCCCCGAGTGACCCGTCCGCTCTTGCCTTTGCTATGCGTTCCCTTCTCGAGAACAGGACCCTGCGGGAGGATCTTGGAAAAATGGCCCGACAACGAGCGCTTCAGTATTTGTCCTGGGATGCCATAGCAGAAAAAACCATTCAGATATATCAGTCCGTGATTGACACGTGAAATATTGAATGTTTTAGGACTCTTTTTTGCCTCTCCTTGTGAAGCGCGAACGTATTTCTGATATATTATAGCAAGCAACGACGTATTTGAGATGAACGATTAGGAAAACTGCGTGTCAGCCGCTAATCAGCGTCCGTTCTGACAGCATCGGGTGGCTAAGGCTGCTTTTTTGCGCTTGGATCTTGAACTCTTCTTAGAGAATAACGAGGTAATACAATCAGCTTCGTGCGGAGCCCTAAATCTGCTAAAATCTACTTGCACAAGATGCTGCATCAACTTGCCATTACCACTACTAACCAAAGAAATGCTACGTCTCCCGGTCCGCGCCCGGTCAGCGATGACTACGCGCCGAGCCTCACGTGTTGTGGACAACCCCCAGAACTTCCGCAACCTGCGCCAGTACGGTCATACCCAGCTGACCGTTTTCAGAGCAGATGACGATGAAATCTTGTCAATCGTATCTGATGGCGTGTGGTAAGGTCCGTGCGACTCTTAAAATGAACGTTTACGACCTGCGATTTTTTTAGTGCCCTCCTTTTTCAGTTTTCCGATTATGGCATTGCTAAGCTGCACGCGATATCACCCCCACACTCAAATAGCCCGACACTACAACGACGGCCTCACTTGACGCGTTTGCAATTAGGCAAGTAGCAACGTAACGAAAGATGGCGCCCAAGTGCGCTTCAACATTACGCTAACTTCTCTAATCTCGCGACTTGTTTTTTTTAATCTAGTTCAGAATGAAAGCCCGAGTTTAGCAATGTGCCCCTCTGGATGATCGGGTTTTTTCACTTATTTGCTTTATCACTGCCTAATGCGCCCCCCAAACTGTGTTATGTTCGCGCGTGCTCTGAGTTTCGGATTATGCACTGTCAACTGATCTTAACTGACGGAGGAGTTGCACGATTCCGATAAAGAGCTCTTTGTCTAATAAAAAAAGGACCACTGAATAGGTCAATAGGCTTGCAGCTGTCACGATGGCTAGTATGGTCAAGTCTTGTGTGACCCCCAGACTCTCGAGCGAGATTTGAAGGAGAAACGCAACAATCCCTAGCGCGAAGGCTGCCAATGTAACTGACCACAGCGGTGCCAGTGCGGACTTTACTTTCAAGTCTATCAATCGAAATGCGATGGCAAAAACAGGGTACGCTGTCAAATATATCGCTACAGTGTACGCGATTACAACCCCTTCGACCCCCCGACGAAGCCCGACAAGAAAGGAAATAACAATCACAACAGTCGTAAAGATAGTCAACTTGAACTGCTCATCAGTCCTGCCCTGAGACGTAAATATCCACCACACATTTGCTCCTATCGATAGTTCTAGTCCCGCTAACGCGAAAATTTGAATTAACGGGATCACACTTATCCATTTTGGACCGTAAACCACCCGGATAAGCTGAGGCGCCGCGACAAGCACCCATATCATCAACGGAAACGAGACGGCGGCGATGTAGCGATTAGCTCTAACATAAGCGTTGCGCACCAACTGTTTGTCGTGTTGGATTATCGAAAGTGCAGGAAACATGACGCTCCCGACGACGTCGGTGACGGCAGTCGTCGGCAACACAAGCAAGTTGTAAGCTAGGTTGTAGAAGCCGAGGCCAGCGGAGCCAAGAAACCGCCCAATAAGCAGATTATCCATGTTCTGAGCGAAATAGTTAGCGAAAACAGATCCTGTGAGGTTCGCACCGTACCCTAATATCCCTTTCACGTGCTGCAACCCGAGCAAAAAATGGGGAACCCATCGAGCATAAATCAAAGTGAATACGGCAAAAAAAACACTGGAAAGAACCGTGTACCAAGCCAAACTCCAGACGCCGTATCCGGAAAAAGCCAAGAAAATAGCTATGGGGCCAGAAATCGCAGTTACGCAGATTCCGATGATCGCAAGGGCTTTGAAATTCATGCGTTTCATAAGCAGCGCGTAAGACACATTGCAAAATGAAGTTATGAAAAAGGTCGTGGATATAAACACGACGAGGGGGGCCAGTCGTGGTTGAGAATAGAAAGCAGCTATTAAGGGCGCAGAGCCTGCCAATGCTACAGTCAGCAACGCACCCAGGCCCACGTTTATCCAAAAAGTCGAGGATAATGTCTCGTCACTAATCTCTTGTTTTTGCACTATAGCACTCGTCAATCCAAATCCCGCAAAAATGGCGACAAAATTCGAAAACACGAGCACCATAGCAATCAGTCCGAAGTCGCTAGGCACAAGCAATCTCGCTAAGATCGCAGAAATCAGTATTGACATTAGCATTTGAGCAAGTTTTGACGTTGCAGTCCAGCCAATGTTGCGTACGGTTCTGGTCTCTAGGGTCATGCTAGTTCGCGGAAGGACACGTTATGGCGCACGTCTTACAGTTTCGTTAGCCTCTAGTTCGATCAGTTGACGCTATCAGGATAAACCTTAAAGTTGATACGGCATCTCTAGTCACTCAGCTACCAAGATCGCTATATGGGCGCAAGTCTTCAATGCACGTTTAATACGTAAAACCTGTCATTTCGTTCAACCGCAGTGAATCGTCTTTTTGAATATATCTTGAGGTGCAAAAATTAGAGAAGGCTTAGTTTACTGAGCATTATGACACCAAAATGCCCAGCGCAACGATTATGTAATTCGAAGATGCGTCTCAAATATCGTAATGGAAACGCGGGCTGATCTTTGCGAGTTTCGTTCAGGAGGCCTTTGAACGAGAACTCTAAACACTGAGGAAAATTCGCGTCACTCGTTAATACTCGGCCCTCTTCGTAACTAGCGCTCAACGATTTCACGCTGCCCAAGAAAGTCGATTTGAGGGGCGATCCGATTGAACCTCCGAAGCATTCATAGGTGGTTTTGCTCCTGAACTCGATTGCCTGCCAGTTTTACAAATACCGGATAGTGAGTTTCATTGCGCCTCAGAATAAACAAGAACCTAGATTATAGCTCTGATGAATAATCAACAAAAACATTGACGGTTAATGACTTTCATCATGCACAGAATCAATCTTGAAACTGATGTTAACTCAATATAGTAACTATCAAGATTTTGTGAATATGCCCCAAACGGTTAGTTTCATAATCGTACAGAGCTTTATCGGGCTTGCCAATAGACTAAGGTCAGAAAAGCGCATGGGGTCGCTGAATCGCTAAGCGTTGAAAAAGGAACCTCAAGTTACAAGAATGAAGATTGCAATCTCCGCATTTCCCCAGGTTAACATCTCTACGAGAAACGATATCTCTATGAATGATGGCACAAGCGTGCGAGCAAAACGAGTATTTGAACAGCTGCAAAAGGAGGGGTATGCTTGCACATTGATCATACGAGGGAGAGGCCAGAGAGAAGCCAACAATATAGAGGTAATCAAGCCGTCAAAGCTTTGGAACTTTCAATTGATCCCCATTGTTTTAAAAAACCGATTTAATCTTGTTTATTGTTCAGCCGATTTATGGGGTTTTTTTACCTACTTCGCAATTGCTAAGTTGTGCAATTTCAAGGTAGTGTTTGAAGCGCACGGGATTTTATCGCTCGAGAGAGAGCAGAGTTTGCCTAATCCGAATCCCATTGATAAGTTTGGGATCAAGATGGTGAAGTGGCGCGAGAAGTTTGCAGCAAAACACGCCGACTGTATGATTGCATTGAACTCAGATATTTACAAACACTTTGCAACATTCAACAAGCGTATTTTCCTTGTCCCTGTTTTCGTCGATGAGACTAGATTCAAGCGTCGAGAGAATAAAGCTCAGCGCTCAGAAGATGATGAAGGAAAAACGGTGGGCTTAATTGGACCATTCGCTACAGATAGGGGCGCAAACACCAACACGCTGGATTTTGTATTTAGGAATGTGGACAAATTTGATAAACGCATCAAATTCACAGTTATCGGGGCGTGTGACTATGAGCAGGTCCGAAGTGAGCGAATACACTATGTCGGTTACCTTGAAAGATTCCAAGATTATGTCGACCAATTAACGCGCTTGGACGCCGTTTTAGTTGCTTCGACATTCCCTACTTCTGGACCGCTCAACAAGATTCTAGAGGCGATGGCGTGCTCATTGGCGGTTTTTACAACAACAGTAGGAGCCATCGGCTTGGACCACGTCACGCCCGAACAAGATATATTCATTAGTGAAGAGTCCGAGCTAGTGACTAAAGTGAATGAATCCCTTTTTGACTGCGACCTTATGGAGAGAGTCGGTAAAAATGCCCGACACACGGTCGAAAAACATTATGGGGTGGGAGTCAATAAAGAGAAGTTGATCTCAGTGATCGAACAGTTCGATACATAGATGTGAATGAATTGTTGACGCATTAAAATCCTATATGATCTGCAGGTATGAATCAATATTCAGATAGAACGTAGGGTCTTGAACCGTGTCCCAGTTACAAGGAGGAGCTAAGTGTCAATTCCTTTTACGAGCGCGTAAGAAGAGAAACTGGTGAAGAGAACTTTAGGCGTGGACTAAAAAAACCACGTCACTGAAAGACTCTTCCCTAACTAGTATAACGTTGATCTAAAAGAGCGAAGTCGATCGGGAACACGATAAACGTTGAAGCATCTGATGCTGCATATTTGGATGGGTTAATGAAACAACTCTTATTACTGAACTACCCGCGAAAACTAGCACGTCGTGAGTAAAAGACGTGAAGTGTCTGCGAAAATTATGATACCCCTCGTCGACTTAAAGAGAGAATATGCTGAAATCGGGGATGAGATCACCAGCATCATCCAAAGAACTCTGGAAAATGGGTGGTTTATCCTTGGACAACAACTGAATGAGTTTGAAAGAGAGTTTTCCAATTACATCGGAGCAAAGCATGGCATCGGTGTGAATTCAGGTTCCGATGCTCTATTTCTTGCCTTGAAAGCATTAGGAATCGACGAAAATAGCGAAGTCATAACTGTTTCTCATACGTTTGTCTCAACCGCAGATAGTATTGTGAGGTGTGGAGCGAAACCTGTCTTCGTCGATATAGAGCCTGAAACTTATTGCATCAATCCTGCGCTGATCGAGGACAAAATAACGGAAAAAACCAAGGCCATTTTGCCCGTCCATCTTTACGGGCACCCAGCGAACATGGGCTACATCCTTGAGATCGCAAAAGAACACGGTCTTTCTGTAGTCGAGGATGCATGTCAAGCGCACGGGGCAGAATATAATGGGAAAAAGGTAGGCAGCATTGGGGATGTGGGGTGTTTCAGTTTTTATCCGGCGAAAAACATCGGCGCCTATGGCGACGGAGGTTTCGTCACGACAAACGACAGCAGCTTGGCAGAAAGAATAAAATCGCTGAGGAATTATGGCCAATCTAAGAAATATCATCACGACTGTGTAGGGGTCAACAGTCGTTTGGATGAGCTGCAAGCGGCGGTACTGCGAATCAAACTATCGCGCTTGGATATGTGGAACGAAAAGAGGAGGCGGATAGCCAAACTATACGCGGAGGTACTTGATCAAACAGACATTATTCTGCCGGTCGAAAGAGCCTATGCAAAGCACGTATATCACTTGTTCGTAACGCGATTAGCTAAGAGGGACAAGTGTCAACGGTTCCTGCAAAAGAGAGGCATTCAAACACAGATTCACTATCGGATACCAGTCCATAAGCAAAATGCCTACAAAGAGTTTGAGACCGCGAAAGACTTGTCAGTCACTGAAGTGATATGCAACGAAATCCTCTCGCTACCGCTTTATCCCTCTTTGACCGATGAAGAAGTTGCGTACGTAGCGGGGGCACTTAAAGATGCCACTAGTTAGTTTTGATGCCCACTTATAATCACGAGAGATTTACCTCTCGGTCAACTGAGAGCGTGCAGGCCAAGAGTTCGATACTTCGGGTTGATAATAGTTGACGAAATATCCGGCGACACATCGCTAGAGCGCATATCTAGGGGGGCTATGACGACTGTAGATCCTCGAACCATGTGTTTGACGGTTGGCAGACGGCACGCCGCTGTCGTGTCAACGTTCGCTAATCATAATATCATAACTAAAAATAAGTCCCCGTTGCTTGACCTGCGTCGACAAGACGCGGAGATAAGAGCATAAATCGGCATCGGTTCAGTTCTCGACCGTGGCCTGTTCGTTTATAGACAGTAAGTAAACAAATTTGAGGCGGCGCATACAAAAAGACGAAATAGGTCTTTGTCAGCTTTGTTGTATTTTCTGATATGTCTGATTTATTATAGTAACGGGCTTTGATAGTTCGTAAGGTGTATATCTCTGGTCTATTGGTATTGTTAGCATCCTTTTACTAAATTCACGTTCGTAAATGTATTCGCTAGGGACATATTCTTCTATGTCCCATACGATTGGCGGATAAATATCATCCTTTATTAGAGAGTTTTTGACGAAATCCCTTTCTTCTTCAGATTTGAATTTTAGTGGTAGCAAAAATGGACTTTTGATATCTTCAAAATTGAACACAAATAGATCCTTATGAATGATGTTCTTGTACACAAATTTTAGATTTTCAGCCCTTTTGTTAATAATATTTGGATAGGAAACATTATGCAATATGTATAACGAAATTGCAGGGATATTTTGGGGTATTATCTGATTTTGAAATTTCTTCAGCTCGTATTCATAATGAAGGGCTAAATAATGCCTTTTTACAGCTTCTAAACGTTTCTTAAATCCTTCAGGCTTTTTGGTATACCAGGCTTCAAAAACGGAATCGAGCTTTTGGTCGTCATGGGTAGGGACATTATCTACGGCTATTCCATTAAGATAGAAATATCTCAAAACCATAGCTTCCAACTTTGATTCATAATCTATGGGGAAGATATCACTTGCAGCGAATTTTTCGTTAGTATGGTAGACTATTCCTCCGTCTGGGATAGGAAAAATTTTTCTTAGACTGGCAACTAGATAATAACAATCATGCGTGACCGAAAATCGGTTGTTATCAAGTATTGATTGAGTAACATCCATAATTACGATATTATCTTTGTCTAACAGCTCACGAATTTCTTTGTTGGAAACAGATTCCGTCCCAAAATAATCAATTATCAATATCACTGAATTACTGATGTCCATATCCAAAATTGGCTTTAAAGGATCTTCGTGACCGAAAAGATTTACGTTTAAGTTCATTTCTGTGAAAGGTTGGATAATTGAATCACACAGGTATGATGGTAGATAACACAGTCTATCTTTGATTTCACCTGAATTTTGCAGGACAGCTTTGATTGCCTGCCTTCCATCTCTAAAAAAACTATAATTTTCGTATAAGCTAGTTAGATAATGGTAGGTTGAAGCGCCGTTATCAATATGGTCAAATTTGGGAAATTCAAAAAAACCCCCTATTTCCATCGTAACACCACTATATTTTTAGGATCAAACAAACATACAAGTTTAACAATTCAAATGACTTATGTGCTGCGGTAAACTCAAAGCTGCTAATATATTAGATACCGCTTGCTGCAAACGCGCTCGCAAGCAGATTCCTTCTACCGGCGTTCAAACACTTACATGCTGTCCAATTCCAGTACATAAGCAAAAGCTTATTTAGTAGTCGAGAGGCGGGATTAAATGGTAACGCGGGCGATCTACAAGTCATCTTTTCCGCTCTATCCGTCGTTAGCCGACGGCGAGTCACGTATGTTGCTGAGGTAAATAAAGATGCCATTAGTTAGCGTAGTAATTGCTTCATACAATCACGAGAAGTTTATCTCCGACTCTATTGAGAGTGTTCTAGGTCAAGACTTCGAGGACCTTGAATTGATAATTGTGGATGATGCTTCGACAGATTCATCAAGACAAATTATTCAAAAATACGCCACGGAAGACGCCAGAGTGCGCGTAATCCTCCACGAGACAAATTGTGGAATCGCAAAGACGATGAATGATGGTATTGCTGCTGCAAAAGGAAAGTTTCTGGCGGAAACCGCATCAGATGATGTTTGGATGAAGGACAAGCTTAGCAAGCAACTTGCCGTTCTTGAATCTGATGAGGACTTGGTCGTTTTTACTGAGGCAGAGATTATCGATGAGAGCGGGCAACGGGTATGCCCAACGTGGACTGAATTCCACGGCATCTCAGCAAAGAAAACAGGGGACATTTTCCACGACCTCTTAGGGCGGTGGGAGTTCTTTATGAACTCGAACATGCTCCTTAAGAGGGCTAATCTGGGCCACATTAGGTATGATGAGAGTTTGAAATACGGAAACGACTATAAAATGTATCTGGAGTTAGCAGCAAAGTACGCGTTTTATTTCATACCAGAACCACTTGTTCAGTATCGAACACATTCGAGCAACACCTGTGGCATTCGGGGGTTCCAAGGTGGGGCAACTCGGGTTCATTGCGAGGAGGATATTAAGGTTCTAGAGTATGCACTGAGTAAGTGGCACCACCAAATGTCGGCAAAAGCTAAAGCAACGACGCTCAACAGGTTAGCCGACCGGCATTACAAGCTCGGTCAAAGTGGAAAGGCGCTGATGTGCTTCTGTCAGGCATTTGCATACGACCCCTTCCGGAGGTCAAACCTCCAGCACCCACGACGTTTTCTCCAGTTCACGAAGGACGTATTGGGATTTGGGACCCTAGAACGCGAGTAGCTGTGTTCGAAATAAGTGTATTGCCCTTACTCATCAGTGAGATTCGTGCCAAAATCACCCTTCTTCTGAGTTGTTTCAGTGCAGTAATACTCGGTCTTCTATCCTTCTTCGCAGTAGCTAAACAACAATACAGAATGCGTTGCGCATTCGTGGCAGGAAGATCGCACGTGCGTAACCCCTTCAGGGGTATCGCTGCTTTTTTTAGTCATTGTTAGTTTCTCCTGTAGATGCAACCAGCTATGGCTTAAGGTTACGTAGCTCCTTTACCTAGAGCCTAAACTAGCGATAGTTCACGCCAAGATTCGCATTTCGCCCATCTGACATTCTCAACGCTTTGGGAACCACAGAGCAAAAAAAGTGAAGCCTTCGTCGGTCTCTGTTTGGAGAGCGATGCCGATGGCTAAAGCTTCAGCTCTTTGTCTGCGACAATTTTGCCTCATTTTATCACACGTGAACTGTGCTATCTAACGTAAGGAAAAACCATATCTCGCATTCGTTGAGCCGTATCTGAGACTATTTCAAATGTCTATCAAACATTTGTTGGAAAGCTTTGACGTCTTAGCGCAGTTTGTCTCGGCAGTTCAAACCGCAGGCCTTAAAAGGTAAGATTGATCGTTTTACGGAAAGCGTCAGCACCTGAGCTCCAATTAGCGCGCAATGTCTTTTGTTTCGTATGACAATCTGATCTGCTATGACATAAGCAGTTTTCGTGTATCCCTCATCAAAAGATCGTCTGGCGTGATCATATCTACGCCATCTTCGTTCGCGTGAACTACACTCAGCTTGCCCTTGCATTTGATCCACTCGCTTTTCTGTGCTGATTGGCGCAGAACCGGAGCGTTATACCAACACTGTTTCAAGAACAATACAATACGCGATGCGAGCGCGCAGAGAGAGCGCAAGCCGTTTATACTAACGAGCGCCAATACACAGTGTTGTGGGGCTTATCTCGACGTTGACTTCAAACGGTTCGACCGTGAGTAGTCTCTCGTCGACGACCTCGTCAGCGATCGCGCTCAGTGTTATCATTACCTGCTCCATTATTGCAATCGGCGTACTCATCTTTTTGCTTGCTTTAGCGGATGTGATGTCGAAGAGTGACTCACATACAGCTGCAACGCGCCGTCTTCAGATGGTGGCAGCTTTGATTCCGGAGTGGCGCGACTCCTCGAGCGCACAAAGAACGGAAGCGTTGCAGGTCATCTACGTGCCCCTCATTGTGACGTTCTGCGCGTTTGTAGTGTTCGCGGTAGCACGACTCGTCTAAGGCTTGGGCTTCAGCCGCTAGAAATTCTTGTCAATGCGTCAAAAAGGCGAGCATGCCAAAGAGGACGATGTTGTTAACGGCGTGGATCGCCACGACGAATGCTAGATTTCTCGTTTCGTAGAAGGCGAGACCCAAGACGATGCCGGCTCCGGTAGCAAAGACGAGTTCGTAGCCGTTGGCGTAGCCCGCGTGCATGGCCCCGAAGATCACGCTCGTGATGAGGATGCCTACAATCGCACCCTTTCGCTGAATGAGCTGCGGTTGCAGGAGGACAAAAAAGAGCAGCACCTCAACGATCGCCACAAAGAAGATCATTACAACACTCAACTGAACGAGCTCTGACAGCGAAGCATTCGGGATAAGCGGCGTATTCGCAAGAAGAGCGTATTCGATAACCCCGAAGTCAGCGCCGATAAGAACGCCGAGCGGGAGTAACACGACGGAGCGACGCACGTTGTCGATGCCCAGCTCACGCCGGCTCATCTTCTCGTGGATGACGACCAAGATGAGGGGTAAGTACATCACACCGTAGATGGTGGCGAACCAGTAGATCGTCACGGTCGAAATCAGCGCAAATGAGAGGTTGACGACACGAAACACCGATACCAGAGCGAGCGCTTCGACGAGCTGCACCCGCTCCCCACGCAGCGCCGCCACGATAATAGCAATCACGACGATGTTGAGCGCTTGCACGCCGACGCAAAGCACTGGGTAGCCAGCGAACAGCAAACCCTCACCGATCAGGATGAGGAGTATTGGCACAACTTCGTACCAAGCAAGACCTGCTTGAGACCGTGTGTTGAATTCAGACTTTTCAGATAACGTGATGCGATGCCTCCAGACGAATCAACGCCGCGATTTGTCGTCGACCTGGCCTGATTGCGACGTGCATCTCCCGGCAGATATAGTGAAGCAGGGCCGTATGTTCCCAGGCCTAAACCGCAAGACTGCCCTCGCTCATTGCTGAGCGATTCGGCAAACTCACCGTTTCGCGCGCTTGGCGTTCGTTAGCCCCCTTTCCTAAAGAACGTCACGTATGGTAACAAAGGCAGTAGCTATAACGTTATCGCTGTCGAGAGCTAGCTGAGACAAATGCGTGCGATTATGCTCGATTGCGGTCGACCCCGTAAATCGCATTAGACTCGAACCTGAGGACGCAGAGCGTCGCACAAGTCGAGGTCTTTCTTCCAAATATGTGGCGGCCCGCTATCGCCTGCCCTGAAAACATCGTAAAGTTTTGATCAACTTTTGGTCAACCTTCAAATGGTGAGAGTGGATCTTCCTGCTCGGCCAGAGACGTTCTATCAGACAATCGAAATCGTTTCGCGCTATCTTCTTTTTCCTCTTCGTTACCAGTACTTCAGCTCAGGCAGTGAGCTCGATCGCGGGACAATTGCGGCGCGAGTACTCGAACTTGGCGACATAGAAAAAAGGCCGTCAGCACTAGAAGCGAGGCTAATGGTGAAATTATGACCATCCTAAGACGAATGCGGAACGTAGAGACCGCAGAAAAGCAGATGCTTGGAGAGGCACTAATGCCATCATAACAGTATCTGACGTCATTTTTGACAAAATTGAGGCTGGCGTCAACGCACACGTGCCTGACTGCGCAGTGTACAAGAATAACGGCAAAGTGGTCGCCAAGAAGGAACAAGGCGTCTCGTGCTATGAGGGCGGGACTGCGCTACCAATCTCAGACCTGATTGTTATAGTGCGTGAGGAATTGCAGGCGTGACGATTGACCGCCGACTGAATGCGCCATTCGCCCGGATCCCAGTGCGCCATAGCAGCGTTGTTATTAGGTAGTCTCTCGTGCTCCTGGCTGCAGCCTCAGCATAAGGTCAACCTGGGTCTCCTCAAGACAATTGGTTATGTCTTTCCTGTTCTCGGGAAGCGAGTTTCTATAATGACACAAATAGAGAGTAAGGCTTTGCATTTTGGCCGTGCTTCAAGAGTGGCCCTAATGCCCTGGACAAGTAGGCTGCTAATGTCCCAAATAGGCCATTTTTATGTGATTTTGTGTGTCCAAAACTCACTTTTTACCATAAACGAGTAGGCTAGACCCATCTCCCCACTATCCCAGAAATTATGGGCTCCAACCCAAAGATCGTCAAGGACAGTGTAATCAGTGCTGCGACGTCAGTCGAGAGGGGGAATACTGGCCTTATTAACCTGAAGAGGAATATGAAAACGGCGACGATGACCGGGATATGTAAGTCTATCAACACGAAGACGCCGATGAAAATGCCAAAGAGGCCCACGATCTTGCCGCCGACTGTGCCGCGCACGGCGTTCGCGATTCCGGCAAAGAACAATCCCAAGGCTAGCAGGTCGAGTAGAATCAAAATAAATCCATAGTAAGACAGAACGACATAGAAGGACAGAACGAGTACCAAGACGGCGATTAGGGTTGCTAGAACTGACAGAATCAAGTTGAGCCACCGCCGTCCCGAAATGCCTTTCGCAAATATGCGCACGATATATAAAATTTCAAGGATAATTAGCGCGACTGCTAGGAATGCAAGGAGTGTTGTCCGACTCCACGACACCCCTGGGTAAAAGGCGGCGACCCCCAGGGCCATGATCAGAAGACCTGCGCTGATCTCAAGTATTCGGAGCCACGGGGGACTCTTTTTCTTGTTTTTCGTGGTCATTTAGTGTCCTCAGTGGGCCATTTCATCGTATTTTGTGCTTCCAGGGCCCATTTCTACCATGAAACTATATCACGCTTTAAAGTGACCTGCAACTAGGCCCTCCACCGACGATGCAACGACTTTACGATGTGTATTCTACCTTTAGCGGAATTATTCTTATTTTTTTCGTGAATCTATCTTTTTTTCATGAGTGGCGAGTACTGAAGAGCAAGTATCGTAAAAAAACGAAACCCCCAAAAACAAAAAAAAGGTTATCGTAATATCGTCGTATCTTGGTAGGCCGAGCTACCTCTAGTGCGATAGGCACGGGTAGCACGGTATTAAGTGCGCTGGCCAGGCGGATCATAACAGCACGAAGTTCATGTGCCTGGGCTTCAGTCGAGACGCGCACATAGCCTATGACTTTCATTTTGGTGCGCCCTAACGCTCACGTCAGCGAGTTTTCAAAACGCTGTTGATGGGGATATGACCCCGTCTTTGCTGAGTCCGTCTATTCATTCGCGCGTGATTTTGCCCATACCCCCGCGAAGCCGTAGGCCTATTTTTCTCGTAGCTCTGCTGTACACGTTGTGATCGCGTCAAAACGGCAGTATTATATTCCGGTGGCGACGTAGAGTCCCTGACGGGTTCCGAGAATGAGCGACCGCCATAACCAATTGAAATACAAGGAGGGCCGCCGAGCTGCTAGCATTGTTTTTGGTCATAGCATGCAAACATTAATGACTTTAGTCAAAAGTTATTTCTTTATACCATTGGTAAAACATTTGCATAAAAGTAAGTGTTGAGCAAGCTTTATACCAATCTACATCATTAACGTAAAATAACAACTTACAAAGAGGAATGTAGGGAGATGGCATTTCGCCTTGAGCCGATCTGCGACTGCTTTAGCTAAGAAAAACGTGCGTGCTGATACTGAAGGAACTCGCATTACCAATGGCGCCCGCAGCACCGCAGCGCTCAACGTGCGTCCCAATACAACCTCGGTGCACACAAAGATCACCGCGACCGCTGCTCCCGCGCAGCAATTCATTAAGCGCGACGTCACCTTTGCAAGACGGCTCATTGCCAACGGCGCCGTGTTAGCTAAGTCGTTGGTATATCTCTCGTTATTCGGCCTTGTTTCTGCAATTGCTTTAATCTACAAGTACCTATTACTTTCGCTGATATACCTGATGGCGCGTTTCTACCCTGCGAAGTTCGACCGTGGCGCGGTTATTGAGGCGTTAAACGGGGTCGAGAAGAACTCTCGGCTTAACGATTAATATTTCGACGTCGACGTACAATCTCTGACCGGCTCCGGGAATGAGCAACCGGCATGACGGTATTAAAATATACGAGAAGAGGCTTGAACGAGTACCGTCCGACGCGCTTAAAGATTTGGTATAAGGGAAAGAGGCGTGGAGACAACTGACTACTCGGCGGAAACTGCGTCGAAGGTTGGGTTTTGGAGCCATATCTTCGGCGGCTGTAGAAAGAAGGATAAATGAGAACTTTTATCGTCCCTCACGCCGACAGACCGTGTAACAACCACAGCATGCCATAGCTACGCGGATTCGCCTAGGCGCGTGTTCGTTTTGCGGATTTTCGCGTCGTGCACTCCAATATCTCCGGCTTCCTGCACTGGTACTGAGACAGCGTTTTCTCTCGCGGAGCACAAACGTTTGGTGTTTTGTCTTTGGGAAAAAGAACGAGATCGGATATAGAAATGAACGTCTACAGGCGTTTCGCTCCCTTAATAATCATTCTCCTGTTGATCGCCCTGTTCGTCAGCGTGGTCACTATGCAGCCAACGATACCATCAGCCGCACAGTCCAGAGTCACTTCGTCTGCCCTAAAGTACAGGGGGGTTTCCTACGTGTCTTACACACCAAACGGGTACGATTCTGCCATTTCCAACTCGTCGCTCAACGCTTTGAGGAGTACGGGAGCCAACTACGTCGCCTTAATCGTTGTTTGGACACTCGACACCCACACATCAAACACCGTTCATCCTGGTAAAAATACCCCCACCGATGCCGCAGTGATTGCTGCGATTAACGGCATCCACGCTCGGGGCATGAGTGTGATGCTCAAACTGCATCTAATTTACGGTGACAATAACGGCGATGTAGAGCCGACAGACCCTGCCGCGTGGTTTGCGAGTTACGCGACGATGTGCAACCACTATGCACAGATTGCGCAAGACAACGGTGTGGAACTGTTCTGCGTGGGCAACGAACTCAACGTACTCGACACGAGCCACTATTCGCTCTGGAGCACCTTGATAAGCGGTGTGCGAGCAATCTACAGCGGGCCACTGACCTACGCGGCCCCGTGGTGGAGTTATAGGCAGGTTCCTTTCTGGGGGTTGCTCGACTACGTAGGAATCAACGCATACTTTCCATTGAGTACCGCGCAGACGCCTTCGGTAGCTGACCTTGTTACTGGGTGGTCAAGCTATAACGTTAGCGGAACGGTTCGCAACTGGACGCAAGAGATTGAGATGTTGCAGGCAACCGTGAATAAACCGGTGATATTCACCGAAATCGGGTACCGAAGCATTGATTACGCTGCGAAAAGTCCCTCAAATGACTACGTCGAACCTTACAATGGACTCGGGCAGGCCAACTGCTATGAGGCAGCCTTGCAGGTATTTGCCAACAAGCCGTGGTTTACGGGGATATTCTGGTGGGGGTGGTCCCCCGAAAACGCAGGGGGGGCCAGCAATACGTACTACACGCCGCAGAATAAGCCCGCGCAGAGCGTTTTAACCGCGCATTGGCTTCCGAACTTCGAATTAATACCGTCCGCGCTTGCTTAACGTAGTCTCTGGGCAGCAAATCTACAGCAAAGGAAGCAAGCAGTCACCAACTGAGGTTTATAGAGAATTAACAATATTATGCGTCTCAGTGGTCGTGAGCAGGTTCCCATAAGACGCTTCAGCGCTCATCGCGAATTGGGGCTGCTTGAGATAGCTATCGCTTAGCAGGGGCACTTTTATGCCGGGTTCGGAGAATCTCAGTCGCCAGATGTCAAGCAGCGCGCTCACGTCATAAGTTTGTTGTAGCTCAGGTGCATGTGCGCTCACATGCTTGATTCCCTGTCTGCAGCGCCTAGTGAATTATGCCCAAATCTCGTCGAGGGAATTATCCAGGTCGATAGTATGCGTAAACCTCAAGTCCCTGTACTTTTTCCAAACGAAGGAGCGCACGTCAAGGAAATTTGGGACGGTCGCAATAGAGACGAAATTCGGAGCGATAGTATCAATTTCCCTGCACACCGCGTCTGTCACTTGGTCGAAGATTTTTTGCTTAGCAGTTGCCTTGAGTGCTTGCACGCTAGGATTAAAAGCGGGACGACGTAAATACGGAATTTGTGTTTGCCACGGTGGGGAGAGCATATAGGTCATTTCGAGGCGGTTCCGCCAAATAAAGAACGGGAATATGCGTCTCAGCTGTTCTCCCGAGTATATATCTTAAGGCAAGAAGTGGTACTTCGAATGTCGCTCGACAGTCTTTAGCAGGTCCCACTTGTGAAATAGTTATCCCTGCGGGCTCCTTTCGACAAACTGGTCCCAACGTCCTTTATATTCAAGCGACTCGACACCCATTCTTACGTCCTTGTCGAGCCGACTTTTTCCCAAAGAACCGAGTATCTCCCGGAAAAGAAGTCTTTCCAAGCCAGTAGGAGTATGTATTCATCGAAAAGCACGTACAATGCTACCGCAAGGAGCGAGACTTTCGCAGGCGTGGAGCTGGCAGTAGCTTGGTGCAATCTGGGCACGAACCGCTGGTACAGTGCAAGCAGGATCAGAAAAACCGCAGCCATAATAAGTAGGTGGCTTAAGATCAGCAGCGGGTTCCAGATCAGTATATAGCCAAGCAGTATTCCTATAAACATAAATGGGGTGAGCATGAGCAGGCCTTTATGTGAAGGAAATATAATGAGGCGGTACCAGTCTCCCGGGACAAACAGATACCGCCAGTGCTTGAAGATGTTTTGGATGGTGCCTAAGCACCGCCGCTTTTTTTGCGTAAGCTGCTCGCGAAACGAAATGGGGGAGGGCTCATAGCAGACTGCGTTAGGTTCGAAAGCCACCTTATAACCTTGCTGGCGTATCGCTATCGACATGTCAAGATCTTCCCCAATCATCGCCGGATCAGCTTGAACTAATGATTTTCTCCAAGCGTTAATCTCGCCTTGGAAAAGGCAAGCGGAGTCCAACGCAGACTCGCCCGTGCGCAGCAGAGTTTCTAGTTCCCAATAGAACTGCTCCGTAGCCGGCAACGGGTTTTCAGCATTCGAAACCACGTAGCGCCCCCCAACTCCACCTATTTTGGCGCTCTCGAAATACGGGGTTAGCTCTGCCAGTACGTTCTCGTCAAAAAACGCATTTGCATCCGTAACGAGTATGATATCCCCTGCGGCATGGGCACTTCCACAGTTGATTGCAGAGGCCTTACCCATGCGCTCGTCTTCACATACGAGCCTCGTCCGCGGCGCTGCACTTTCTGCGCACAATCGCTGAACAATACGCTTCGTTGCGTCCGAAGAGCCTGAGTCGATCACGAGGATTTCGTACTTGTCCTTTGGGTACCGCAACGCCCGTAGATTCTGGATCCGCTTTTCGATAACTGCCTCTTCATTGTACGTGGGCACAAGTATGGAGACGAACGGTTGAAATGAGTAATTCTTGCTGGCGCCCTTATGAACGAGAGCGAAGCGCAACATCAAAAGCGGGTAGCCCACAAAGACCCAGATGAGAAGAGCTGCAAGCGCATACACAGCAATAAGGGCGAGCGTATGAACAGGAAACTCGTTCACCAATGGTATCTCCGCCGGTAGGGTGGCAAAAACGGTTGTAGTAATACCCAACATCAGTTTCTTCTCCAATCGGTTTCGCGCGCTAAGTCCGCTCAGTTTTTCCCGATTCGCTGCTCGTCGGGGTCTCAATTCAGCAGCGTCAAACGGCTCAATCCTTAGAAAGCTATAGCCACCAAGCTATTCGCCAATTCAAGGCATTCCTCTCTAGCCAGCTCGCTTAAAAAGCCCCCAAAAAAGAACGAGCTGTCATCTCCACGCAAGGATTCTTATGGGTATCCATAGCAAGACGTCCATAATATAAAAACCTTAGGACAATATTGCACTATGAAGACAATATTGTACAATCAAGACAATAAGAACATCAATAATTTAAATCTATATCAGAAACTTACCAAACGGTTAAGAGTCGTGCTATTCGCTGAGAGACGTTTGTTATCGTCTGCACGCGATTTGCGTAAGTCAATACTCCGTAGAGAAAGCGCTCTACGGCGTCAAATTGACAAAATAAGGTAATATTGACAAAACCAAATCGGCAGACTTTACAAAGGAGCGAGGTTTTTCTTGTATACGTGACCGCCGGTGCGATATGCTCTCTTACTATTCGCGTGGCGGCCGGTTAGTTTCCCATCGCAAGGAGACCTCTTTACGCCGCTCTTCATCAAGTGCACATGTGATCAACTGCCAAAAGTGCGAGAAGTACTCTCACGGCAGACTACGCGGCGATAAGAGCGTTCGATACTGCGAGGAATGGCTCCATCGGCGCATTATAAGGGACTAGCTTCGACGCCAATTTACCTATTGAAGCTTGCTGATCGCACGCGATCGCACCGTCTACTATGCCAACTACGCCGCCTGCAATACAGATTGTAGCGCGCAAGCGCTCGTAAGCCGTACGCTAAACGAGACCTTCACGAGCGATATGTACGTGCTCTTTTCGATTCCAACCGCGACGCAACCGACACAGATCGCACACTGGAGCTAAGCCACCCCTTGTGATCTCATCGATCTGAAACGCATCGGTAAGGCATTCGTGCGTGACGATAATCTACCGCGAGATTCGCGCGCGCGTCGCTCGAGATTTCAATTGAGCCGCGGCTTTCTTTCGACGTTCGTGACCGATGCTCTCGTACACCTGTTCCAGGCGTCGCCTGCACAAAAACAGACCTATTCTTACGCCGTCCCTGAGTGACGCGAGCTTCGGCCGATCCTTTCGAGCGCGGTAGGTGATCGGGATTTCCGCCATGCCCAAGCCGTTCCTCACGCATTCAGCGAACATATCAGCTTCAATTTCAAAGCCGCGGGCTGCGAGCTCCAAGCGCTGAATTGCTTCGCGTCGGTAGGCCCAAAAACCGGTGCACACGTCGCTGATTTGCACACCAAACAGCAGCCCTGCGAGCAGCGAGAGGAAGACGTTCCCCCCGACGTTCAGCTTGGTCATGGCCCCCGGCTCAATGGTGCCTTTGAGCCGGGATCCTACGACTATGTCGTATTTCTTGAGCAGGCAGACCATCTGTGTCGCCATTTCGATCGGGTACGTATCATCCCCGTCAACCATAACCACATAGTCGGCGTTGATGGACTTAAATGCCGTTTGAATGGCTACACCCTTCCCCTTCCGCTTCTCAAGTATGATATGAGCACCCTTTTCGACAGCAATCTCCCTCGTGTTATCGGTCGATCGCCCGTCGATGACGTACACGTCAGTTTCGAACCCGCTCTGCATGAGGTCGGCGACGGGCACGCCGTCGATGACCGTGCCGATTGAACGTTCCTCGTTTAACGTCGGAATGACGACAGCCACTGTCTCCGTCGCCTCGTCTGTTCGCTGATCGTGCACTATCGTCCGTTGCATCTGCGATCCCCCTCTTTGGTCAAGCGATTTGCTCGTCGGTTGCCCAGTGCGGCCTCGTCAAACTCCGCATGATCACTCACGTTTGAATTAGGGCCACCAGCTGCGAAGACTTTTCTCCGTGCCAGTGCGCTACTTCTTAATTATTATTAAAGTATTTAAGAGTTATCTAAAATAATCAATAGTTTCAGTTTATATGAGTAATAGAGAGTTAAGAGTTAGTATGACATCAACTCGTGCTGCTGGCTAACGACGTGTGGTATCGTTCGTCTCCGCGTTCGGGGGTACCAGATTGTCACTCGTACCCGTGAGTTTCTGCTCAATCCCGCAAAAGCCACGTGCGTGACTGACGTGTCGATCGTCCATCCGAACGTCTTTGTCAGGTGCGGGCTCACGTTGCTGTACCCGCTGAGCTGAGAGACGCGAACGCTCCAATTGGTGCAGCCGGACAATTGGCTGGGGGCAACGATACTGGTGGCTGTCGCAGTCCTTGTGTACTCCATGATAAAGGTCCGGAGCGATGGACGTGTCGGGCATGCGGAGCACGAAAGATGAAACGAGCGACAAGGTCTAAGTCTCGCTCGCATACGCGATGGTTCCCTTCACGTTGCGTGAGCGCGGCGTTTCGCGCCTGGACCGATAACGAGTATGCTTGCGCGTCCTTATCCAGAGCGTCCATCGGCCACCACTGTCGTTGGGGGCGTGTGCGCCGTGCACGAGGGAAGGATCAGACTGCGAGGGGAGCGCATGTTAGAGCTAAATCGTAATTCACGCATTCGCAGACGCATGAAAGATACGCAGACGAAAGAGCGTTTTATGAGTTGCGGGGTCAATGGCCCCGCTGGCAAAGATCGCCGCTGAGATTGGGTTAGCAAAACCACCTTGATCAACTGCGACCAGGACTTGAAAGAGGAGATCGACAATCTCAAGGCGGTGGAGCTTGCGGCGATGTACGACAAGTGTTACCTCTCGACGCGCGAGCAGGTCGAGTTTTTCGGGGACATGCTGAGCCGGATTCAGCGGGAACTCGAGACGCGGGAGTTATCTGAGGTCTCAGCGGAAAAGCTGTTCGCGATGTACGCACACTTCTGGCGAGAGGCGCAGCACGCGTTGCCTACGATTACGTTTAGAGATGAGGAGGAGGTCAGAGCAGATGAACTCCAGCGAAATTCGCTTGGTGATGCGACGGTCGAGAATCAGAAGCGAATATCCGGATAAGAGGACCGGACAAAAGTTTACTAAAGTTGACCAGAACTGACCGGATTTGTGTATCATCTTAAGCAACCTCTGCTTTTTAGATGATGAGTGGTCACGCAAGATGTGGGCGGCTTATGGAGCAAACACTTCAGTCAAACTCGCAATAGTTCCCTGTGCAGCAATAATCATTTTTGTTCACTTAATTATACAGAATTTCTTGTATTTTTAACTGTATGGCTCCTTAACTGTATGGCTCCGAATTAACAACCCCCCGCGCCAATGCCCAGCCCCTTACGGTTTTCTGTGCGACTGTTCCGTTAGCAACCCACTTTGTCGCGAGAGAGTCGTCACCAAGGGACAATATTGACAAAAACTTGTTGATTTGATTTGTCAACGCGTAGCGCAAGTTTTATGCCCTTGCAACAAAACTATAGAAGTAGGGCCTTCGTGGTGCTATGAAAAAACATAGAGTTCCCTTGCAATACGTCATTGATGCGCTTCCGTTTGAAGTCCAGACCGCGTGGCTTGACCAACAAAAAGAGCGCGCCATTGATGTCGTGGCAAGGCCCGTCATGTGGCTTGGGGTCGTGTCGTACGTTTTGGCTATGTGGCTCCTCGAACGCAAC
>Ga0182010_10000485_pt1 | contig 22691 bp, 19 predicted proteins | sample 611E1MmetaG_FD_120488 | JGI IMG/M metagenome (GOLD analysis project Ga0182010, IMG submission 120488) | Permafrost microbial communities from Stordalen Mire, Sweden - 611E1M metaG | ecosystem: Environmental > Terrestrial > Soil > Wetlands > Permafrost | place: Sweden: Stordalen | collected... | reverse complement strand
TTGGTAAACACAATGTGCGAGATTCACAAATTCCATAACGCATATTATACTCCTACCCGAAAGATGCAGGGAGAACTTCATCCCACGACCTTACGGTCGGGGTATTAAGTAAGGAACAATAAATCTTTAAATACAATCCTATTTTAGCAAAGTTACCCTGCCAAAGCTATCACCGCAATTCCGGTTTCTTTTTTCAGTGCGCAGTTAAAAGTAATAAGCCATTGTGTCTAGCTGCGCTTCTTTGCCCCAATTTGCTGATTCAGGCTATAATTTAATTAGTTAGTAAATATCTTTAAGTAAATTAATATCGCTAGATTTGGGGGAGAGACTATGCCGTCTAAAAATGGGGGATTCGACCAGTTTAAAGGCTCCAGCGATTATGTGACTTCGGAGGAATTGCGCAAAGCCGTCAACGTCTCCATCGCTTTGGGCAAACCGCTGCTGATCAGGGGCGAGCCCGGCACGGGCAAGACCAGGCTGGCGCATAGTATCGCTAAGGGACTGAACAACAAACTGATTGTCTGGAACGTTAAATCCACGACCAAAGCACAGGACGGCTTATATGTATATGATACGGTACAACGTCTGAATGACAGCCGTTTCGGCGACAAGAACGTCTCTAATATTAAACAATATATCAAACTGGGCAAATTGGGTCAGGCTTTCGCGGCGCCGGAACAGGTAGTGCTGCTGATCGATGAAATCGACAAAGCCGATATTGAATTCCCCAACGACCTGCTAAATGAAATCGACGAAATGAGCTTCTACATTCCGGAAACCAACGAAACCATTACTGCACTCCACCGTCCGATTACAATTATCACCAGCAACGCAGAAAAAGAATTGCCGGATGCCTTCCTGCGGCGCTGCATTTTCCATTTCATTGAGTTTCCAACACCTGAACTGATGGAACAGATCGTCGAAGTGCATTTCCCCAATCTGAAAAACAACCTTTTAAAAGAAGCGATGAAAAGCTTTTACGCTCTTCGCGAAATTGATGATTTCCGGAAAAAACCGTCCACCAGCGAGTTGGTCGATTGGATCCGGGTACTGCTGGCCAGCGATACGCCCGCCGATGCCGTTGCCAAAGAAATGCCGTACGCCGGCGCGTTGCTGAAAAAGGAAGTTGACTACGATTACTTCATCAATAATTACATGACCCGCAAAAACGAATCCTATTCCCCACGTCGTCCGTATTAAAGATGTTTATCGACTTTTTTTATACTCTGCGCAAACGCAAAGTCCCGGTGTCCTTCACGGAGTGGATGACGCTGATGGAGGCGGTTGCACAGGGCCACATCAATGACCTCGATGAGTTTTACTTTTTAGCCCGCGCTATCCTTGTGAAAAGTGAAGCTTATTTCGACCATTATGACATAGCGTTCAAAGAATATTTTCAGGGTATTGAAAACGTCGAAGAAATTACTAAACAGATACTGGAATGGCTGCAAAATCCGGCCATTCGGCGTACTCTTACGGAGGAACAATTTGCGCAACTGAAAAGCCTCTCCCTTGACGAACTAATCAAACAGTTGGAAGACCGTATTAAAAAACAAAATGGAGTACATAACGGCGGCAGCAAATGGATTGGCACGGGCGGGACTTCACCTTTCGGGCATTCAGGCCAAAACCCCGCCGGAATCAGGATCGGCGGGCCAGGCGGCGGACGTCACGCCATAAAAATCGCTGAGGAACGGCGGTTCCGTAATTACAGCAATGACCTGACCCTCGATGTCCGGCAGATTAAAGTAGCATTAAGAGGGTTGCGGCGGCTGAACCGTGTCGGCCCGCTGGATGAATTGGACATCGATGAAACAATCGACCACACGGCTAAAAATGTTGGCGAACTGGAACTGGTCTGGCGCCGGCAGCGTAAAAATAATGTCAAATTGCTTCTGTTAATGGATACCGGTGGTTCGATGGATCCCTATATCCAGACCTGCAGCCAACTCTTCACTGCGGCGCACTCCAGCACTCATTTCAAGGATTTCCAGTATTACTATTTCCACAACTGTGTCTACGATGATGTGTATAAAGATTATTACCGTGGGGTAAAGATTAGCACGGATTATTTGCTGCAAACGCTCGAGCCTGACTACAAGGTTGTAATTGTCGGGGATGCCGATATGGCCCCCTCGGAACTGCTGGAAAAGAACGGCGCGATCTTCTATTACCAGAGCAACGAAACACCCGGTATCGAATGGCTGAAACGCATCTCCGCGCATTTTACCCATGCTGTCTGGCTCAATCCTGACTCCGAATTCCCTCGCCTTTCTACGACTTCTACTTTGATCAGTAAGATATTCCCGATGTACAGCCTCACCCTGGATGGTCTCGATAAAGCGGTCAAGAAACTGGTGGTTAAAAGGTGATATAATCCTCGCAGTCAGCACAGAATTATCGAGCTATCCGTAGATCACGGAGTACTAACATGAAAAAGCAGGAATTTGTTACAGTTGAAGTCGTTAACGGCGAAATCAAGGCCGGAATCCTTAAATCGCACCTTGAAAGCGAAGGAATTCCGGTTTATCTACAGTACGAATCGACAGGGAGAGTTTACGGTATTATCATCGATGGTTTAGGGGAAATTAAAATCAAAGTGCCGTCCAAATTCGCCGATGAAGCCAGGCAGATCATTCAGCAGGTAACGATCGAACCCGATTCAGACCAGACTTAGCTTTTTCTATCGGCAGTAACCCATATTTTTTGCTATGATATTTTCTATAAGATTTCCGAGTATAAAAATCACGGTGATATTATATTCAGGAGTGGAGCATGGTAAAAGAGCTGAAAGCGGAACAGGTTAGATTGAAATGCAATCCGGCAATGTTTAAGTGCGATTCGACCAGTGATCTAGAACCTTACGAAGGAATTATCGGTCAGGACAGGGCATTGAGCGCGCTTAAATTCGGTTTAAATATCCAAAAACCCGGCTTCAATATTTTTGTCTCAGGTCTCGCAGGCACCGGCAAAACCACGGTCATTAAATCATTCCTCGATGCCCTGGCCATGAAGAAAGAAATACCGCCCGACTGGTGTTACGTTTACAACTTTAAGGATTCAGACCGTCCGCGCGCCTTAAAAATACCCGCCGGACATGGGCAATTACTGCAAAAAGATATGAAACACACCATCGATAACGTCCGGCGTAGCCTTATTCAAACCTTTGCCAGCAAAGAATACAGCAACCGCCGCTCCGAACTGGTAGACGTGCTGAACAAGAAAAGAGAGGTAATTTTCAATACCTTCAGCCAGAAAGCTAAAGAAAAAAGCCTGCTTCTGAAAGCGTCACAAATCGGGTTAATGCTGCTTCCCGCCGCCGGCGACCAACCAATGACCGAAGAGACATATGGCAAACTCACGCAGGAACAAAAAGATGTCCTGACAAAGAGCCGTGAAGACCTGATGAAGGAACTAAAAGACCACATCAACGAACTGCAGGCGGAAGAGAATAACGTCGAAAAACAATTAGAAGAAAACGATAAGGAAGTAGTGAAATTTGCCATCGGGCATATCTTCGACGAGTTGAAAACAAAATACGAGAAACTGCCCCAGGTGATCGCTTATCTGGGAGAAGTGGAGCAGGATATTACCGATAATTTTGCTCAGTTCAAGATCGAGCCGAAAAATAATATCACCGACCCCATGCAGGCGCTGCAGGAAATGAACCGCAAACAAGCGCTGACCAAGTATGAGGTCAATGTCCTCGTGGACAACTCCGGCTTAAAAGGGGCTCCGGTTATCCTTGAGCTTAATCCTACCTTCACCAACCTGCTGGGCCGGATTGAAAAAGACGCGCAATTCGGCGCGCTGTTCACCGATTTCACAATGATCAAGGCCGGTTCGCTGCACCGGGCGAACGGCGGGTTCCTGGCAATGCGCATTGAAGACCTGCTGATGGGATTCCAGTCGTGGGAAGGATTAAAAAGGACGCTGCGGGACGGCAACCTGATGATTGAAGAAATCGGGGAGAGACTGGGCTATCTTACCGTCAAGAGCCTGCGCCCGGAACCAATCCCGCTGGATGTTAAAGTGGTGATCATCGGCGAACCGATGTATTATCACATGTTATTACGCCTCGACCGGGAATTCAGCGAGCTGTTTAAAGTCAAGGCTGATTTTGACAGCCAGATGGACCGCAACGAAGCCAATCTCAAGGATTATGCCGCGGTAATCTGCCGTATCTGCCGTGAAGAGAAACTCAAGCATCTGAAAAATGATGCGCTGGCTAAAATAATTGAGTACAGCTCCCGTCTGGCCGAAAATCAGGAAAAATTGTCAACCCTTTTTGCTGACATTGCCGATATTATCCGTGAAGCTAATTTCTGGGCCGATGAAGATAAAGTAAAGGTGATCGACGCTAAACACGTGCAGAAAGCTATCGAGCAAAAAGTCTACCGCTCCAATCTCATCCAGCAGCGCATTAACGAAATGATCAATGACAAAACGATCAAAATCGATACCCATGGTGAAGAAACCGGACAGGTCAACGGTCTGGCGGTGATTGATATGGGTGATTTTGCTTTCGGTAAACCGAGCCGCATCACGGCTAGCCTGGGATTAGGCAGAGAAGGGCTGGTGGACATTGAAAGGGAAGCCCGCCTCGGCGGGAAATTACACACCAAAGGCGTGATGATTCTGAACGGGCACATCACCGAAAAATACGCCCGCGACATCCCGTTGTCTTTGTCCGCCCGGCTCGTTTTTGAGCAAAGCTATGATGAGGTGGACGGCGACAGCGCTTCCAGCACCGAGCTTTACGCACTCCTTTCGCGGTTAGCTGATGCCCCGATCAAACAGGGTTTTGCTGTCACCGGTTCGGTCAACCAGAAAGGCGAAGTGCAGGCTATCGGCGGCGTCAATGAAAAAATTGAGGGGTTCTTTGAGGTCTGCAAAGCCGCCGGCCTGAACGGCAAACAGGGCGTAGTTATCCCGGCCAGTAATGTAAACCACCTGATGTTGAAAGAAGACGTTGTCGAAGCGGTCAGGGAAGGCAACTTTCATATTTATCCCGTCACTACCATTGATGAAGGAATTGAAATTCTGACAGGTGTCAAAGCCGGTAAACGCCTCAAGAACGGCGCTTTCCAGACCGATTCAATTAATGACCGCGTGCAGAAACGGCTGGTCACGCTGGCCTATAAGCTGCGTGATTTCGGCCGGGACGACCGGAAAAGGTCAAGAAATCACGGGAACGGCGAGGATCCAGAAAAAGAGTAAAGAGATTCAGGTTTCTTCGGTTTCCGGATACGTTATTCGTTTTGTAAGGTTCTGGCAGACTCACGGTGAGCCAGGGGAAAAATACATATTCCGTTTAATCCGAGTGTAAATATTCGTTTCGGAAATATTTTTAAAATTTTCATTACTAATTTGGTGTTTTTGTGCCTGACACCTGGTTTTCCCGTGTTCTTCCCGAGGCTGATTCGTTTCGGGAGCACTTTTTTACATAACCGTGAATTGAGGCGGATTCGTTTTTTCAATTATTTTTCTCCCCACTCCGGGATTTTTCAACACACTTGATAATCAGGCCGGCGCGACACGAATGCCCAGGAACTATGAATATCCAACGATATTGTAAGAGGTGGAAGAATGGTTGTAAAGGAGATTTTGTCACATTGTTAAGCATTCAGCCCTCAGCTCTCAACATCAAATATTCAAGATTCGACAATAGTCAAGCAAACCCCAAATTGTAAATACAAAATTCAAAGATAATTATTCATCTGGATCCCGATTTTCATCGGGATGGAATGCTGCGCAGGAGTGGGTGCAGTCGAAGACAAAGCCCACCTTTTTCATTCTCCTTCTATCATTCTGCGGAAGCATGAGAGGTTGTCCGAAATTCCCTGGATTGTCGGGTCAAGCACGACAATGACAAAAACAAGTTCGGGATGACGTTACATTTTTCTCATTTAATCAATTCCACTAGGTAGAATGAACCATTGACTGTAACCGTGAAATCATTCAGAATGAATTATTAGCATGGAAATCATATTTATCATTTTTTTCGGACTACTGGGAGCTTGCATCGGCAGCTTCCTGAATGTCGTCATCGACCGTTTACCGGCGGGAAAGTCCCTGGCTTATCCGCCGTCAAGCTGCGATGCCTGTCAACACAGGCTTTCCTGGCTGGACATGTTCCCGGTCTTCAGCTACATCTTCCTGCGCGGACGCTGCCGCTACTGCGGGGCGAAAATCCCGATTCGCGTGATGCTGGTGGAACTGGGAACAGGCCTATTGACTGCATTCCTGTATATTCATTTCAGGCTGGTGTGGATGCTGCCGGTGAGTATTGGTTACAGTGCCGTGCTGATAGCAATTGGTTTAATCGATCTGAAGCACCAGTTAATTTTCCCGGCAATTGTTTTTCCGGCTGCTATTTTTGCATTAATCGTTAATTTTTTTGTACCGAATTTGTTTAATTTGCACAATTTCCTGTTCGGCCTGCTCGGTGCAGCGGTCGGAGCGGCATTCCTTCTCCTTGTTATGCTTTTATATTTAGTTTTGCGAAAAAGAGAAGGTATGGGCTTAGGCGATGTCTACATGGCCGTAATGATGGGATTCATGGTGGGATTTCCCAATATAATTGTCGCTCTTTTCGTAGCAATACTTATGGGTGGGCTAATGGCAATTTTTCTTGTTATCTTCAAAAAGAAATCGACAAAAGATATGATTCCTTTTGGTGACTTTCTTGCAATAAGTACGATAATCACATTAGTCTGGGGGTCACCAATACTCCACTGGTATCTGCATTGGGTTAAATTAGAATAGCTGCAGAATCTAAAATTATTATTTTTTATCAATACGGCACGATTTTTTCATTTTACTTTGATTTAGCTGATGAGGCATGAATTTGCAAATAATCGTTGTCAGACACGGCGAAACCGATTTCAACAAGACACGCATCTTCCAGGGCCAGCAGCAGATACCGTTGAACGGAAAAGGCCGTGCCCAGGCGCGTGATGTTGCTGCAATTCTGCGTCAATATCCGATCACCCATATCTATTGTTCCGGCCTGGTACGGGCGCGGGAAACAGCGGAAATCATCGACAAATCGTTTAAGCTGCCGATTATAGTTGACAACCGATTAAATGAAAGGGACTGGGGAAGCTGGCAAAATAAAAGCCGAGACGAGCTTGCCACACAAAGTGAGACATTAAAAAATATCTGGCGGGAAGAGAACCTGGATGAAAATCCTCACGAAGGCGAATCTACCCTGGATCTGATGAACAGAATCGAGGAATTTATGAAATACCTCGTGATAAAGCATGCCGCGTCAGACGTGATATTATTAGTTACGCACGGCGGCCCGATGCGCATGATGATCGGCATCATTAAAGGGCTGCGGGATAAGGATTATCTACAGAAGGATATTGAAAACTGCCAAATATTGCGGATAAAATACGTGAATTCGAGGTTCACGATCGACTAAACCCGTGGTTAGTTTTGAGTTTCGAGTGATGAGTAATGAGTGATAAAGGTACACCCTCACCCTGGCCAAGGCTGTCTGAAAATAGGGATGATGAATTCAAGCTGGATCCGGCTAAGTTAGATAATCACGACGGCCCCTCACTCAGTCTCTCCCGCTTCGTATGGAGAGAAGATTGGCATTAATGTAAACATCAGGAAAATTCCTGCTCACCCGCGGTAATAAGTATTCCGTATCAATTTCACACAACAATCGATTTGGAACTCTAAGAGATTTCGAACAACCTCGGAACTAACCGAGGGGACCCCGCCCTGAGATTGCTTCGTACCTCGCAATGACAAATCCCCCTTGGATCTAACTCTCTCGTCCGTTTTTCCTAACGACCTTTGTATTTATTCAAGTCCACTTGCTTTCATTCCATTTTACTGGTTTTATGCGTCATTTTCTGCTAGGATATTAGCTGGAAACCATCAAATCAGCAGCAAACCGCCTTTCGCCTGTTCAGGAGACTAACGTGACGCAGGTATTACGCAATAAAAATCTGGCCACCCGGTTCCAGATACTGGTGGAGATCGCTGCCAATCAACCGATCATCCAGCAAAAAGACATCGCCCGCAAAATCGGAGTAACTTCGCAAGCAGTCTCGGATTACATCAGTAAACTGGAAAAAGACGGCTGGATCACCACTGACGGACGATCCCGCTACCGCATCACCAAAGAAGGCGTCAACTGGATGCTGAAATCATTGCGCGAGCTGCAGCAATATTCCACCACTGCCGAGCGCGTTCTGACCGGCATTACCACCTGGGCAGCGATCGCGGAGACGGATCTGAAAAAAGGCCAACCGGTAAGTTTGGTCATGAAAAACGGCCTGCTCTACGCCTCCCCGCAGCAAGAAGAAGGCGCCAGCGGCGTCACGACTGACAAAGCAAAGTCCGGCGAGGACATCGGCATTACCAATATCGAAGGTATTCTGGCGCTGGAAATCGGCCAGATCACTGTGCTGGAAATTCCCGCGATTCAGGACGGCGGTTCCCGCAGTGTCGACCTGAATAAGTTAAAGAAGGGATTGACACCGAAAACGATGACCGGCGCAATCGGAATCGAAGCTATAATCGGTTTAAAGCAAATCAACACAACACCAGACTACCTGTACGGTGTCCCTCAGGCAGCGATCGAGGCAGCGCGCTCCGGCTTATCGTTCGTGATTGTTTGCGCGGCCACCGAATCGCCAGCATTACTGCAGAAACTAAATGCAGAAAATATGAAATACACGCTGATCGACACCCGAAACAAGCGATAAAGGCAAATTTATGTCAACTAATAAACAGAATTCCCTGGGAAAAGGATATGTTCAGGTCTACACCGGTAACGGCAAAGGTAAAACCACAGCTGCGCTCGGTCTGGCTTTCCGCGCGCTGGGTTGCGGTCTGAAAACCTACATCGGGCAATTCATGAAAGGGCAAACATACAGCGAACTCGATGCCGTAAAAAAAGTGCCTGATTTTATTACCATAGAACAGTACGGCAACGTTGATTTTACTTATACGAAAGACCCACCCAAACCGGAAAACTTAAAATCCGCTAAAGCCGGACTGGCCAAAGCCAAAAAAGCCATGCTCTCCGGCAGGTATAATATCATTATCCTCGATGAAATCAATACCGCCTATTTCTTCCACTTGATAACAATTGATGAGATGATGGACTTCGTCAAAGCTAAACCGGACGGCGTGGAGCTGGTGTTTACCGGCAGATACGCTCCCAAAGAATTGATCGAAGCTGCCGACCTGGTGACGGAAATGGTGGAAATAAAACACTATTACAAAACCGGGACAATCTCCCGTAAAGGCATCGAAAATTGAAGTTACGGTGGGCTGCATCCACAATACTGTGACAGGCTTAACCCACCCTACGCTATCCGGAATTATTTGGAGGCTGATATGGACATCGCATTGCGGGATAAATTCCTCACCCTCTGGCCGAAGTACTTTAATCACGCCGAATTGCCGGTCACGTTTTATTATACAGACAAATTAACGGACGCAAAATATGCAAAAGATGAATCACTGCCGCGCTGCGTCATCGGGGCGCTGACCAGTATCCGAGAAGGCAAATCAATATATTTTGATGCTGAATCATTAAGATGCGGGAAAAAATTCCTCGGCTATTCAAGCGAAATCATGCCGAATTTCAGATATTTCCTGTCCTGCGGTATACCGGGTAAAACCCGCGGCGAACGGTACAGCAAAACGCCCGAAATGGTTGATGAGATCGTTAAAAATACGCCTGCCTTAATTGCACCCTCCAAATACATCATTTTTAAAAGGTGGGATAATTTGACTAAAGAGGACGACCCTGCAGTAGTTATTTTCTTCGCTGCGCCGGATGTACTTTCCGGTTTATTCACGCTGGCGCGATTCGACGAAACCGACCGCGGCGCCATCCAGGCTCCCTTTGGGTCAGGCTGCTCTGCCATCGTTCAGAACCCATACCTGGAACAGCAATCAGAACACCCGCGTGCCATTCTGGGCATGTTCGACCCTTCGGCACGAATTTCAGTGCCCATTGATGTCCTCACGCTGGCAATACCAATGAAGAAATTTATAAAAATGATCGATAACATGGAAGAGAGCTTCCTGATCACCGAGACATGGCAAAAGATAAAGGAAAGAATCGACTAAAAACACAGATAAAAAGGCAGGCAAGAAATGCTCCGAGAACTGATTCTGAGAAACCGCAGTGCACGTAAATATCACCAGGAAGTTGCTGTCAGCCGGGAAACGCTGGTCGAACTGGTTGATCTGGCCCGGTTATCCGCATCCGGCGGCAACCGCCAATTATTAAAATATTACCTTTCCTGCGAACCGGATAAAAACGCGATCATCTACAGTCATATCGGCCTCGGCGGAAACCCGCCGGAAGGGGAAAGACCGTCCGCCTACATTATCATTTTGAGCGATACCAGCCTCGGTGTTTATGGTCCGGGTGAAGTCGACCAGGGCATCGCCGCGCAAAGTATTCTGCTCGGCGCAACAGAACGCGGACTGGGCGGCTGCATGGTGGGCATGGTACACCGCAAGGAATTACGCAAGGTGCTGAATATCCCCGAACGTTATGATATTTTGCTGGTATTGACGCTCGGTAAGCCCAAAGGGACTGCGGTAATCGAGGATCTGTCATCAAATCCGGACAAGCAGCGCGGCTGGTGGGATGAGCAAGGCCGTTGGCATATCCCCAAACGTAAACTGGAAGACATCATCATCGGGTAATGGTTATTCCGCGGCCATCAAACCGCGGATTGTGTTCAGAATCAGCGCGTAGTCCCGAGGGTAAACACTTTTGTCCAGTTTTTCGATCTTTGCGATGGTGTCATCTTGCTTGCGCAGAAGCCCGAACATTTCTTCGGCGGTTTTACCTTGTTTCGCGCCAACCCTGACAATTTCGTGCCACAGCACTGTCTGAGCCCTGACCGCATGTAATTTTTTCACAGCATCACCGTAACAACCGAAATGACTATAACCGATTTGCGCCGGTTGCAGATCTATTGCTTTGTCAATTGATGTTAAAAATTCCTGAAATTTAAAAGGAGGAGGGGAATTCGGACGGAAGAAATCGTGCATGTACACCCCAGCCATGTCACCGGCCAATAAAATACGATCCAGCCGGTCGAAAACAGCCAGATGATGAGGAGCGTGCCCCGGCGTCAGCAATATTTCCGGCACCAGTCCATTCCCCAGGTTCAGCTGCATTCCTTCTTCGGCAATAATAATCCTGTTTTCCGGCACCGGATCGATGCGGCCGTACCTGAGCGCCAGTTCCCCCAACGTAGCCTGGCTGGCGTTCCACAAGGCGGTCGGGTCGATCAGGTGGTTACGCGCCCGGCTGTGCGCCACGACGCGCGCGTTTTTCATGGTTTTAACAGCCTGCCCGATACCGCCGGCGTGGTCGATATGGATATGGGTAAGAATAATATAGTCGATTTCATCAGGAGAAACTGCGGCCATTGACAGAGCGTTTAACAGACCGGGGATTCCGGCAGTAGGCCCGACATCGACCAAAGCTTTCTTTTCCCCGATCAACAGATAGCAGCCGACAAAATCCTCGAATCCGTCCAAAGTCGGATGCGCGCTAAGCATTTTCAGATGTGGTGTGATTTCATAGATTAGTTTTGGCAACGGGATTTCCTTTTAGAACATTTAATTTGAATCTTCATTTTTATAAATGTATAGCAAGTGAAATTATACAAAATATAGTGACAGCTTCCTGGCTATGGTGATACAACCCCACCGCCCCATCTCCAACTCTTCCCGAAGGAAAGAGGAGTTTATTTAGAGGGGCTGCGCCCCTCTCCCTTCCGCTTCGCTCAGGGACCTTGTAACTCAAGCCTTGCTTAAGACTGACATCCCATGGTGTAATTCTTAACAATTTATTTGATATATCCGGTCTATCGAAAAAACTCACCTTACGATGATTTTACCTTTCGGTTGTTCCACTACTTCCCCGACGACCGCGGCGTTTTCCACACCGGCAGCGTGTAAGACATGCAATAAACGCGCCGCTTTAGTTTTTGACACAGCAATCAGCAATCCGCCAGAAGTCTGCGGGTCAAATAGCATATCAGTCAAGTAATCCGGTACATTCCGGCCAAATTCCACCATTCCCTTGCGGTAATCGCGGTTGCGGTACAAACCACCCGGCACAAATCCGCTTGCCAACAGCGCTTTCGCTTCAGAAAAGAATGGGATATTTACTGAATCGATTATCATCCCATTCGCTGTTTCTTCCAGCATTTCAGCAGCGTGTCCCAGAAAACCGAAACCGGTAATATCCGTACAACCGTGAACTCCCACCGACATCATTGCTTCGGAAACTGCTTTATTCAATGTTGTCATTGATTGCGTTACTTTTTTTATTGTGTTTTTACTTACTTCACCGGCTTTGATCCCGGTGCTGATAATACCGGTGCCCAGTTTTTTCGTCAGAATCAGCTTATCGCCCGGTCTGGCGCCGTTATTTCTCACTACTTTTTTCGGATGGATCGTACCGGTCACGGAAAGACCGTATTTCAATTCATTGTCATCCACGCTGTGGCCGCCCAGCAAGACCACCCCTGCTTCCCGCATTTTGTCCAACCCGCCGCGCAAGATCTCGTGCAGCACGTCAATATCCATCTTTTTCACGGGGAAACAGACAATATTCATAGCCGTCAGCGGCGTGCCGCCTTTGGCATAAACATCGCTAAGCGAATTAGCTGCCGCCACCTGACCGAAATCATAAGGATCGTCCACGATAGGCGTGAAGAAATCGAGTGTCTGAATGATGGCGAGTTTTTCCGTGAGTTTAAAAACTCCCGCATCTTCGGCTCTCTCGATACCCATGAGCAAATTCGGGTGTGTGATCAGCGGCAGGTCTTTGAGCGCTTTGGCCAGGTCCCCCGGCCCGATCTTACAAGCTCAACCCGCGCCGTGCACTGTTTGCGTGAGACGTAATTCTTGCTCGGTCATCTCCACTCCTTGATGGCTACATTGTAACGTGAAAACAGGCTGAAAGTCCAGAATGGCGTAAAATTCCAATATCCAAAAGCCAAATAAATCAGAAAGTAGAAATATCCCCCTCAAAAAGAGGGAACCGGGGACACTTTTATGGTAGTGCGAGATTGAACACAGTGGCTTCCCGGGTTGATTATAAGACGATTAGATGTCAGAAAATACGACCAAAGTACTATTATTCAATAATGAATCAGATTGACAAATACACTGACAGGCGATAGATTAGATATAGACCATATAAATGAAGGAGAATAAAACATGACATTTTCGAAAAAAATGATTGCCTGTTGTGCGGCAGTCGTTTTAGCGGTAACAGTTTTGACCGGGTGTGCAAGTTCACAAACAGCGCCAGTTGCATTAGTCCCGCAAACGGCGAACATGATCGCGGAAATTCAAATCGGAGCAATCGTCAACGACCCGGCTTTAATCGCCGCCTATAATAATTCCTCCCATAGCGCGAACCAGCCGCAAACGGTGCAGGATGCGCTGGATAAACTGACCGAAAAAACCGGTCTTAATATCCAGGACTTTTCCCAGCTCTTTATTTTCGGCGATACCAGCAGCATCAATACCAGCAACATGAAGAACGCAGATTCCGGCTATATGGCCATTATCGCCCAAGGGACTTTCAACGAGAAAACTTTTGTGGCAAATATCGAGACAAAAACCGGGAAGAAACTGGATGTCAGCACATATAAAACTAGCCAGGTGTATTCTAACGCCAGCGAAAATTTTTCAATGGTATTCTTCGGCAGCAGCATGTTAGTCGTCGGCAACGACCAGGCTGTTAAAGATTGCATCGATGTGCACAAGGGGGATAAACAACCGCTGAGCGGCATCATCGTCGATACCTACAACAAACTGGGAGAAGCATCCATCAAAGCAGCCTTCGCCATCCCAGCCAAAGCTCAAAACGCACTCGCAGGCGAACTGCCGTCCGCCTCCGCTCTATCATCCAAGGCTTTCTCGAAAATGGATACCGCCGGTATGGCCTTCACTAAGGGCACTCAGGATGTCAGTATCAATGCCGACCTCCATTTCCAGGATGCGACCTCCGCACAGGACGCCAAAGACACGATCAACGGCATGGTTTCCATGATTAAAGGTATGGCAGCGACATCGGAAATAAAAACCCTGCTGGGGCAAATGCAGATTACCAATACCGATGTCTGGCTGAATATCTCCTTAAAAACCACCCTTACCGACTTGCAGTCGTTATCCAAATCACTCCCCAGCTCATCATCATCTACCTCAACGACTACAACGATCGTAATGCCAACAAAGGTAAAATAATTTTCGAACGGTAAAGATAAAAGCCCTGCCTCTTTGCGGAGGCAGGGCTTTTAGTTTTTAATTCAAATCCAAAGCAAATATAATCGCCTCGTTAACTATCCTCATTTTGTCTCCAGATAAGGCAGTCAGTTTTTCGAGCAAACTTTTTTTATGGATAGTAATAATATCGTCCAGATTGACTACACATTTTACGGGTAACCCATCTTTTTCGTCCAGAATTACCTCCGTGCCGATTCCTCTGATTGTAGTTGTCACAGGCGCAACGATAATTGACTGCCTAACATCATAGGCTTTATTTCTGGATAATAACAATATGGGGCGACGTCCCGCTGGTGGGTCCAATTGCGCCCACCATATTTCCCCGCGCTGCATTTACCACTTCTCCTCAGGCAAAATATCCTTCAGCATACTGACCTGAGACTCTGCCATCTCAGTGGTTTCCGGTATCCGTCGATACCCCTCTTGATATAGACGATCCAATCTTTCTTCTTCCATTTCTTTAATAAACTTGCGACAAGCCTGACGGATAATTTCTGCCCGTGATTTATTGATCGAGCTCGAAAAGTTATCTAATTCATCTAGAAGTTCTTTGTCCATCGGAACCTGAATAACGGTTTTACTCATAATTTTACTCCACATTGTTGTATGTAACTATATTACACATATACTTCCACAATGTCAATCGCGTTAAACCAGCAGTCCCCTCCTCCGGAGCATGTCGAAGGAAGGGACTGCAATCCAACCCAACCACCCATCCAATCAGGTAGGAAAATAATCTATTTCACCGTCACCGCCGCGCCCAGTGATTCGCCTTTAATATCCGGTTGATAGTAGGAATAAGCGGTGGAGGTGACACCCTTGGCTTTCACCGGATATGACGCTTTGACCTGGAAATCGAAGGCTAATTTATCGCCGGGTTTCATATCATTTACGTAAAAGATCACTTTTCTGCCGGCAATATCGTAGCGTTTGATGTTCGGCATCTTCTGCGTAATGGCGGTGATGGAATCGGTCACCGGCTCGAAACCGGTCGGTATGGAGACATCCACGACGATCATCCCCGCCTCGGCGATATTCAGTTCCGGTAATGGATTGAAGGCCAGGTTGATGGAGACTTTTACCAGATCGTTAACTTCGACTGCGGTGGTATCATATTTAACATCGATGGCCAGCATTTGCGCGGCCGGAGCGGTATCAACTGCCGGTTCATTAAATCTTCTGACCACCTGTCCCAGCGCATCGCCTTTACCGGTCACGGCCATTGTGATCTGGGCGTTTACGGGCACGTCCACAATCTGTAAAACATCGTAATTTGTTTTGTTTATTTTCAACTGCTTATCGACGCCGTTACCCTTCAGCGTAACCGTGAGATCCGCGTCCGACCGGGCATTGGTGGAATATTCGGTTAAAGCCTGCAGCGTGACAACCGTGTCCTGCGTGGAACCATAACCGCCGTTGGCATTGCGTTTGGAAACCAGCCACTTCGCAGCTTTTGAAGCATTAAAAGCATCACCCTGTCTGATCAAAGCCAGTGTCGCATAGGCGGTGGTCTCAATATCGGCACTGCGGTTAATATCCGGCTGGAATGTCGGCATTATACGGCCGTCTTTCGTGAGCGGCTCCGGCTGGATAATGTCACTGCCCCAGTGCAGACCATTCTCATCTTCTTTGGCCAGGGACATCAACTTTTTACAGGCATCGTCGCGCTTTGTGCTTTGCGCCAGTTCCAGTGCATAGGTGGTAATCGCTACTGCGTAGGAATCGGTCATGGCGCCTAATTTTGTCTCCAGGTAAGCAACCGCTTTACCGCTGGCGGATTTCTCCCCGGCTTCCATCAACGCAATGGCAACATAGGCGGTCAGGGCATCTTTTCCTTTTAACCCACCCAGTAAATCCTGGTGATGGATGAAACCGACCGCATCAAAAGAGCCGTCGCTGTTCTGATGACCGGTGATCCAGTTTGCAGCGCCGGTTAATACACTATCATCGATGTACACAATGCCCTTGGCCTGGGCGAAAGATTTCAACACAAAAGCCGTCAGCCACAAACTTCCTGAAGGGTCGCTCATGCCGAAAGCGGAGAACGAACCGTCGGTGCGGCGGTAGGTCATTTCGCGCTGATAACCGGTGATCATCAATTGCTCGGCTTTTGCCATGATCTCCGGTTTGAGTTGCCCGCTGCCCTGCAGATACTTTGTGATATAAACATCCGGGGCGAAGTTGATCATGTTCTGTTCGCCGCAGCCGAAGGGCATCTGCAGTAAAGCATCCAATCCATCCAGCGTCTGGGTCAGGAAACTGGAGGTGACGGCGATATAAGCCCGGCCGGAATCACTGACTACGGCGTCAGGAATCGAAGTATCAATTGTTTTGGTAGTTCCGGTGGAAAGCGCCAGGTTATCGACGATTTCCCGGGCTACACCCTCCGGTTCGATAATGATGGTTTTTACCACGGCATCAGCGGCCGCTGTACTGCGCGCCGAGATTTTCACATCATTATTGCCAATTGTATTGGGTCTAATAGTAAACTGCGCGCTGCCGATATCATTAGGACCAATATTAATTGTCTGCGTATCCGGGTCCAGCAGGTCAAACCAGGGGCTTTTATCGATGCTGACCTGCACGCTTTGCGCGGTATTCAGATAATTATAAACCGAAACTTTAACAGGGAACTCTTCTCCTCTGATCGCCGAATACGGCAGGTCAATCGACAGGAAGAAAGGCTGGAAAACTTTGATGCTGCTTTCCGCGACACCCAGTCCCTTATCTTTCGAGATTCCGGTTACGCGCAGCATCCAGGTAGTAATGGAATCCGGCACGTTGACTTTTTTGATCAGTTTACCGTTGGAATCAGTAGTGGCATCGAACCAGAGCCAGGTCTCTGGGAAAAACTGGCGCACTCTCTGGACATCAGCCAATGTACTTTGAGATGTCGTCGTCGCTGCTATCGTGGTCGTGGGGACCATAGTCATGGTCACTGCCGGAACAGCCATCCCGCCTTTCTGCAATTCCGCATTATCAAAGACACCGTTCCGTCCGCCAAAGCCAAGAGAATGGAAAATTTTGCTCAGGAAGCTGCCGCCCTGTTGGGTTTGATATTGCTTGCTGACCGGAACTTTGTTATTGGTCATTACTACTACGCCGGCATTCTTGAAAACATCCGCCGCGCCGACCGTTGTAGCTGTGGGATAAAAAGAAACACTGTCGATTTCTGCCTGCGGCTGCATATAGAGCTGTTCCAGTTTGTCAAAAACCTGCTGCAGATTCATGCGGTTTTCTGCCAGAATGAAGACTGATTTGTCCACCGCAGACACGCCCACTTCCGCCTGTCCCTGGGTGTTCACCGTTAATTGCACTTCTTCCCCGGGTTTGGCTTCAGTTTTATTAAATTCCGCCGTAATCGTCTGTGGATAAACAGCTGTCACACTGAACGGCAGGTAATCGGCCGCGACTTCACTATTGGGCAAAATCTGGTATACCAGTAATTTAGCATCCGGCGCCATTGCCGGCGTCACACTGAATGAGATCTCTTTGTTCTTCGTGTAATCCGAGAAAACCACTTTACCGCGGGCAATTACCTCATAGTAAAAATTCACCGTCTGGCTGGTAGAATTGATTTTGAAGGCAATTTTATCTCCGACGTTAGGAGTGCCGTCACTGGTTTGTTCCAGGTGGATAAAATTCCCTGAAGGTGAATAAGATGATTGTAAGACTTTCGAAGCCCGCGCAGGCTGTACTGAAGACGATGGAGTCAGTTCAAATCCTTCAATTTGCAGGGCGATCGCGTCTGCCGGCGGAGTAATATCCAGAATCGCCTTGCCTTTAGTCGTGTGTACGACTTTCTCGTCGGTCTTGATCACTTCAAATTTGCTATTGCTGTAGGTAATAGTCGTATCGATATTGGCGTCAACCGGCTTGTTATCCGGGGTTTCTGTGACTACCAGGAAACTGAAAGGCAAACCCGGTTTGAAAACCGAACTATCCGGAATCAGCGGCAGATTTATTGAAGACTGCGCCACAGTTAATAAAGTACTGGTCTTTTCTTCATAGCCGGTGGCTTTTTCGTCCACGGTGACATTGAACTGGATGTTGCCCTGTCCGCCTCCGGCCGGAGTGCCGGCGACATAATTCGCGGCAGGTATTTCAAAGTCCATGCTGCCGTTATCGATATTCTTCGTTAAAGTGGCGTAGGTCTGCCACTGTCCGACGTATTTTAAAGCCTCGATTTTTACTTCACCGCTGACCGGTTTCCCGAAGCTGTATTCGGCTTTGATCGTGCCGGTGATAGGTTCACTGACCAGATACCAGTCTTTCGGCGTCGTTATCGTTACTTCATATTTAGGCAGAACATATTCCTCGACCTGTACGTCAAGTTCATTCTTGGATTTGTCAGTAATAACATTGATTTTCCAGGTACCCAGGTTGGGTTCGGTGGAGATGGGTAACTCCAGTGTCGCCATTCCATAGTCGTCGGTGGTGATATCATTACGGAAAATCTTGATTCCCTTGGCATCCATTACTTCTACCGTGGCCGGCTCTTTGATCGGTTTTAAATCAGGATCCAGCGTAAGCACCCGCATATTGATCGTCTGACCGGGTTTATAAATCGGTTTATCGGTCTCTAAAAATGCCAGGTCACTCTTTTCAAGCGTCACGTTTGCTTTATCGATAAATCCGGTGCCCTTGACCATGACCTCGTACTGGCCTTCATCGGCGTTCTGCGGAATATTCAGCGTGACCGTACCGGTACCTTTGACCGTCTGGCTATTATCGGTTACTTTTTTACCGTCTTTCAATAAGATTACATCGATAATATCGGTCACCGGTTTGCCGGCATTTAAAAGTGATAATGATACTGTTTCCGCCCTGCCGATGTGCAGAACATCCGGCACCATTGCCATGTAACTGTCTGCAGCGGCGACTTTCTGACAGGCCGGTAATGTCAGTGCCAGCGTAACTACTGCCAGCGCTAAAGATGCTGTTTTAACCCATTTGCTTCTCATCAACCCATCCTCCAATACTATTCTCGGGAACGCTTGATGTTAGATATAACGTCACCCGCCGGTAAAAGTTAGTTTTGAGGCTAGGAGAAAGTGTTAACGGTTAAAAATAGTGAGTTATGGATTTTCAGAATTGCGGTGAGAGAAATAAGCAGGACAGGAGTCCCTGCCTGTCAATTGCTATTCCACGACAATCCAAAGTAAAGCAAAGATAAGTTATTGAATAAAATATAGCTGATCGCTGAACGCTGATGACTGATATCTTCTATTTCAACTCGCGGCAAACCAACTCGATCCGCGTCAGCGCATCTTCGATGTCCGCCGTATCCACCATGCGGTTGGTCACCGCACGGAAGCTGTTATTCCCGCGACTGCTGACTTTAACACCGGCAGCCGTCAATTTCGTGAGAAACAGTTCTGCAGAAAAATCCGCGGATAAATCGAACATCACGATATTAGTCGGCACTTTCGCCTGGGCCAGTGAAATACCCGGAATGCGGACCAAACCATCCGCCAGAGCCCTGGCGTTAGCATGGTCTTCCGCCAGACGGTCGATCATCGTCTCTAATGCCACAATCCCGGCCGCCGCAATCACCCCCGCCTGCCGCATGCCTCCGCCCAGCATTTTCCGCCGTTTGCGTGCGCGTTCGATAAATTCCCTGTTACCGCACAGTAGCGAACCGATGGGCGCGCTCAATCCCTTAGACAGGCAAAAACCGACAGAATCGACGTCCTTTACGAGATCAATTACCGGTACGCCTAAAGCCACTGAAGCATTGAAAATCCGCGCACCGTCCAGATGGACTTTCAAGCCGTGATAATGCGCCAAACGCGTCACTCTGCCGGTATATTCAGGCGTGAGCACCGCGCCGCCGCAGCGATTGTGCGTATTCTCCAGACATAACAGAGTGGTCTCGGGAAAATGGATATTTGTCTTGTCCCGAATCGCTTTCTCAATATCCGCGAAAGCGAGTTGACCGTTGCCGTCATTGGGAACGGTCCGCATAACTACACCGCCGATTGCCGCCGCCCCGCCGACTTCGTACCAGAAGATATGCGCTTCGCTGCCGAGTAGAATTTCGTTGCCGGGTTGCGTGTGCGTCAATACCGCGATCAGATTGCTCATCGTGCCGCTGGCCGTGAAGAGCGCGGCTTCTTTGCCCATTCTCTCCGCTGCCATCGCTTCCAGTCGGTTGACGGTGGGGTCATCACGGAAAACATCATCACCCACTTCCGCCTCGAACATTGCTTTCCGCATGGCATCGGTGGGGTGGGTAACTGTATCGCTGCGCAAGTCTATGATTTTCATTTCGGCACTCCGATTTTAATTCGTTCTTTTACGCGCATTCCCCAGGAATTCATCATCTATTGCTTTCACGCATGCTTTAATAGACGGCAAGACTTCGCGGTGGTCAACTTCAAATCGCAGCAGACTGACGGAAATGTAACCGGAATGAATTGCCCAGATATCTGTCCCTTGCGTCATGCTGCTGTTGAACAGTTTGTCCAGTTCCAGCTTATAATTGACGACTTTATCCCCCTCTACTTCCGACAACCGCACATAACCGGTATCCGCGGTGCGAGTGGTAATGATGCCTTTTATCTGGTTTTCAGGAAGATTGGGTACGTTAACATTAATAATTGCGTTCGTTTTTAGTTTCCCATTTTTAATATTCAGCGCAAGCTTTTCTGCGATCTCACCGGCGAAATCGAAATCTAATACTTCCTGCCGTGTTTTTGGATATAAAGAAACAGCCATCGACGGTATTTTGCGGAAATAGCCCTGCAATGTTGCCATTACCGTGCCGGAATAATGAATGTCCCTGCCGATATTCGGGCCGGGGTTGATGCCCGATACAACCAGGTCTATACCGGATCGGGCTAACCGGTTGATCCCCAGCATTACGCAATCACTTGGCGTGCCGCCGATCGCATAGGCGGAAACTCCGGCAATCGATGATGATACTTCACTAATGCTTATGCCATTATGTAAAGAAAGACTGGAACCCACACCGCTCCGCTCTTTGTCCGGCGCGATTACAGTAACCGTCCCCACCCGGCTCATTGCCTTGGCCAACGCCCACAACCCTTTGGATTCAATGCCATCGTCGTTAGTCACAAGAATGTTCATTTATTGTCCTTTCTCATGTTGCTGTAACCATCTTAAAGCCATTATCCCCGACTGTCAATTTCGCTTTATCGTCAGCCTTCAGCGGTCGGCATTCCAGCGCCAGGCTAAGTTATTTGTTGATTATTAGATCTAAATACGCTTGAATATTTGATAGTATGATTCACTAAACAGGCAGGGACGCATGTTCTATTACAGGCAATCATTTTACCTGACGGTTGAAAGCTGAGAACTCAATGCTTTCCTTTACATCTTAATTAGCTCAAACAGTTGACTAATTCCGCTCATTACGGTAAATTTAATAGGTGGCTGGAAATTATCTCCGGCCGGTATTATCCGATTGCCGAAGTGGCGGAATGGCAGACGCGCTACGTTCAGGGCGTAGTGTCCTAAAACGGGCATGAGAGTTCAAATCTCTCCTTCGGCACCACTTATCCCGTGCGCTTGTAGCTCAGTTGGATAGAGCGCGGCCCTGCGAAGGCTGAGGTCGTGGGTTCGACCCCCACCAAGCGTACCATCTTTAGGGGCTGTTAGCTCAGTTGGTTAGAGCACTTGCTTTACACGCAAGGGGTCACAAGTTCGAGTCTTGTACGGCCCACCATTTGATTCCCATTTCCCCACAGCCCCACCCAAATTCCAATAATCAATAACCAAGATCCAAACAAATTCCAAAATACTAATTTCCAAATTTGAACTAAATCCGAAGCTTCATGCGTTTCCCTTAACTACTCAGTTTAACTGCTCAATTAGGCGGTTTGCCTTTGCCATTAGTTAAAGTGAAAAGAAAATACTTGTCAAGCAAATGCGCTTAAAATTGATTTATAACTACTCATAAAAATTAAGTTAAAAAGAATAAGCTCTGGAACTTACTAACAAATACTCAGATTGTGTAGCGTGCCGCTCATGTCTGAAAACGCATTATCAATTTCTATTTTCGTTCGGTTTTACGAATGAAAGGTTCGTTGACAACATTAGATGTCAAGATATGATAGCTCCCCGGTTTACGAAAGGCATTTCCCCATACCTCACGCTTACGGTATTCTCGAAGTGTCTCGATATCGAATTCGGCAAGGTAAACACCTTCTTTCTCATCGGCTTGAACAAGTAAAGTCATTCGTGACTGTCCGTCTTTTTCATAGGCCATGCCATCGAAAGCTACCGAATGCCCATTATATTGTGGGGCTGCATAATTAGTCACGGCTATGCCAACCATATTTTCAAATGCTCGCGCTCTTAATTGCCCTATTCTGTTTTCATCCAAAGTACATGCATTGGGTACCAGTATAATCTCCGCA
>Ga0182010_10000483_pt1 | contig 22723 bp, 19 predicted proteins | sample 611E1MmetaG_FD_120488 | JGI IMG/M metagenome (GOLD analysis project Ga0182010, IMG submission 120488) | Permafrost microbial communities from Stordalen Mire, Sweden - 611E1M metaG | ecosystem: Environmental > Terrestrial > Soil > Wetlands > Permafrost | place: Sweden: Stordalen | collected... | reverse complement strand
TCGTGGTGCAGATTGATAATCGAGTAGAGTCCAGCGGAACGAGCGAATCCGACGACCTCTGCCACCCGCTTGAGCCAGCTTGGCTCGATGACATAGCTCGGTGCGGGCCCCATGTGCTGCGCCCAGGTGACGGGAATGCGCACCAGTGCAAAACCCGCCTTCGCAACGGCGGCCAAAAGCTCGGGCGTCACCCGCGGGTTGCCCCACATCGTCTCGCCGTTGGGCACATCCAGACTGTTGCCAAGGCTCCAACCCAGGCGAAGCTTCGCCAGAAGCTCAGGGGACGTGCGCGTGAAATCGCCTAGACTGGGCGCGGCTGGCGCCGTCGCCCGTGGTGCGTCCGAGGGCTTGCCGGTCCCTCTGGCGGCAGGCGGGGTGACGCAGGAGCCCACGAGGAGTGCGAGGCAAGCGCTCGAGAAGAAGCCGGCGGTCGATGGGCGATCGGCACTGAGATTCATCCCCTTCCAATACTACGTGCCCACAACGATTGCCATCGTCACCGACGAGACGGCCGCGCATGCTCGTCGGCGCAAGGGCTTGGCCCGATCCCCAGTTCTGTCGCGCCCCGCTCGATCTGGCCGAACTGTCGGAGCACATGCGCAAGAGCGAGGAGGCGAAGCGCTTTCGCGCCCTGCATGCCGAGATGGCGGCCATCATCAATCAGGTGGCCTGGGACGGCGACCGGTACGCGCGCGCCTTTGATGACGAAGGCAAGCCCATCGGCGTGAAGAGTGAGACTCCTCACCGGATCGCGCTCAACACGCAAACCTGGGCGGTGATCGGCGGGGCGGCCCCAGCCGAGCGCGCCCGGCGCGCGATGGAGCAGGCGCACGAGAAGCTCAACAGCAAGTTCGGACTGGCACTGTTGTGGCCCGCCTACACCGAGGGCGACGAGCGGGTGCGCGGAACCACAACCTATCCACCCGGGGCCAAAGAGAACGGCGGCATCTTCTGTCACGCCAACACCTGGGCCATTGTGGCGGCAGCCAAGCTCGGCATGGCAGAACGGGCCGTGCAGTACTATTTGCAGATCACGCTTTTCATGCGACGGGATGTCGACGTCATGAAGGTCGAGCCCTACGTCTATTGGGGCAACGTCACCGCTCCCGAGCACAAACAATACGGCTATGCCCGCAATGCGTGGCTATCCGGTACGGCTTCATGGACCTACGTGGCCGGGACACAGTGGATTCTCGGCATACGGCCCACCCACGCCGGCTTGATGATTGCTCCGGCCATTCCTGAAAAGTGGAAGGGCTTCAAGGCGACGCGTCTCTAGCGAGGCCTGCGCTATTTCATCGAGGTCAAGCGCGCCGGCAAGGACTCGACTGTGCAGTTGACCGTCGACGGCCAAGCCATCGCCGGTAACGTGGTCCCCTTGCCCGCCGCAGGGACCAAAGAGGTCAAGGTCGAGGTGCGGCTGGGAGAAGCTGGTCTTGTTGACCGAGACGGAGTCGCCATAGGTGTAAGTGACCGTGCGGGTGCAAGGCCCGACGAACGCGCACCCTCTCGCTCCTGACTGCCCACCCGTGCTTGCGGTTCCCGCCGAAGTAGCTCCGCCGGCGAAAGATCCTCCCGCGCCACCCGTTGTGCTGACACCACCAAGGCCGCCCGCGTCCGTGTCACCGCTTCCAACGGCCCGGCTTCCTCCATTGCCGGTTGCGGGCTCTCCACCAGTGCCAGAAACAGCGCCATCCGTCGCAGTCGCGCCGCCAGTGACGACAGTGCCGCCGACACCGCCAAGTCCAGCGCCACCAGTAGCAGTCGCACCGCCAGTGACAACGGCGCCGCCGGCACCGCCAAGTCCAGAGTCGTTCGACTGCAACTTGGCGGCTTGGGTCCTGCAACCAGCAGCGCCGCCGGAGACTATGACTTTCATGCCATCGCCCACGCTCATCTCCAACTCGACGATCTCATCTTTCGGGATGAGCAAGAGATAGCCGCTGGTGGGGTTGGGCGTGGTGGGAACGAACACCGTCCATAGTTCCCCGCCGACGCTGGCCTGGGCCTCGCCCTGCGCCTTGCTGGTGAGAAATCCAATCGTGTGGACGCCTTTGCGGGGGAATTCCACCAGCACGACCTTGGTGTAGAGGTTTCGGTTTTGCGTGCCGAAGGTGGTGACCATCTGCTTCACGGTGTTGTACACGCCGTTCACGCCCGGGATGGTCTGGATGAAACGCTCAGCCAGTCCGCCGAAGTACCTGCCGAGCACGTAGCGCGACACGTAGCCGAAGACGGTGATCAGCACGACGACGATGGCGGTGGCGAGGATGTTCCAGACGACGCTCAGGCTCGACTGTTCACGCAGCGAACTGGGCAGGAAGAAGAACAGGTAATCGCGGAAGCCGCCGCCGATGACTTTGAACACCAGGAAGAACACCCAGCAGGTCACCAAGAACGGCGCCAGCAGCATGAAGCCGGAAAGAAAGGCGTTGCGCAGTTGGGCGAAGCGGAAGGGGTTCGGTGTTTCAGACATCGAGTAGGTACTCTAGCGAAGACAAGGGCGCGAATGAATGAAATATAGATTTCGCGCCGCTACGGAGGGCAGTCTTCGCCTTTGGTGGGGCCCAGGTCCGCCCATTGGATCGGACCGTCGGGCACGCCGAATCTGGCGGCGGTGAAGCTCTCGATGTCAATGAGTTCGCTCGCGCTTCCCTTGTTCTGCGTGCAGCAGCCGCTGCAATCCGAATCGGCGCACGTGTCGATGACAAGAACCACCATCGTCTTTGACCCGGATTTCAGTCTGTCGGTCAGCCTTGTATTTGGGCGACGACAAGACCGATGAGGACGTGTTCGCGCTCAGCCGACGCCTGCCCTTGCTCGCCGTGCGCGTGGGACGAAAGGCGCGCAGCCTGGCGCCGTACCATTTGGGCAGTCAGGGCGACGTCGACGCGCTGTTGGCGGAGTTGTTGGCCTAGTCCCAGAGCGCCTGACGGAAATGACGCCGTATGGTTCGGTCCTTGGTCAGCAGCGTGGCCCCAGAAAGCGCCGCGTGCGCCACGATCAACCGGTCGAACGGATCGCGCGTCCAGCCCAAGTCGATGGCGGCCGCCGCCACCGCCGAGAAGTCCCCTTCCGCCTGGGCGAGTCCCAGCTTGCGCCCAAGATCCGAAAGGACCACGTCGGCCTTTTCCGAAATGCGGCCTACCTCGTGAAGGTATTGCACCTCGAGCGCCACCATGGGCGAGATGCGCAAGTCCTCCCGGTCTAGCCGGCGCCGGGCGGCGGGCGAGAAGCGGCGCAAGTCGCCAGCGTACAGCCAAACCACGACGTGGGTGTCGAGGTGGATCACGGTCGCCACTCGTGCGACCAGTCAAGGTGTACCAGTTCCTCCGGATTGCCCTTGATGAACTCGGGGCGGGCCACCAGACGATCGAGTCGGCCAGCCGGTTTGCCCGCTACGATGCGCAGGGTGCGACCGCGCCGCTGGACCACCGCCGGAACCCCGGTTTCGAGCACGCCGTCGAGCACCCGATACACGTCCGCCCGCAAACGCGACGCCGTCAACTTGCCGGCCGGCATTTTTCGTACGGTTGCCTTCATACGTACGTATCATCTTGGCATGACACGTACGTATGTGCAAGTCTGGAGGCCATCATGGATCAAGTTCATCTGCAGCAGATCTCGGCGCATGTCTACGCCCGCGTTGGCGTGACGAGCGCGTCGCCCTTGACCAACAGCTTCGGCGCAAATTCGAGGACAGCCTCCACGATGCCGCGCAGGGGCTCAGAGAGCTGGTTGCAGGTTGTGTCGAATTCGGTCAAGGTGCGCTGCTCGTGTCCCGCGTGGGATACTTTCTTCGCCGCGGTCGACGAAATTTGAGCCCAAGATACACCACGGCGCTCGCCGTGACACAGTTGGATTAGCCTCTTAGACGTCATCTCATATCGGCCATTCAAGGAATCATCCATGGAGATCCGGAAGATCCTCGCGTTGCGCGGGCCGAACATCTGGTCGCGGCACCCCGTGCTGGAAGCGTGGGTGGACCTCAAGGACCTGAAGGACAGGTCGTCTGCGTCCATACCCGGGTTCAACGATCGGTTGATGGCCTGGCTGCCGACTCTGGTCGAACATCGTTGCAGCGTGGGTGAGCGCGGCGGCTTCTTTGCGCGCCTGCGCGACGGCACCTATCCGGCCCATATTCTGGAACACGTCACCATTGAGTTGCAGAACCTGGCCGGCACGCCCGTGGGGTACGGCCGCGCGCGCGAGACGGTGGAGGAGGGCGTTTACCGGGTCGTGGTGCGCTACCGTGACGAGCGGCTGGCTCGCGCCTGCCTGCTCTCTGCGCGCGAGCTGGTGCTGGCCGCCATCTACGACAAGCCCTACGACGTCACGCAGGAGGTGCGCAAGCTGCGCGAGCTGGCCGACCGGGTGTGCCTGGGTCCCAGCACGGCCGCCATCGTGGCCGCGGCTGACGCGCGTGGCATTCCCGTGCGCCGGCTGAACGAGGGCAGCCTGGTGCAGCTTGGCCAGGGGGCAAAACTGCGTCGCATCTGGACGGCGGAGACTGACCGGACCAGCGCGGTGGCTGAATCGATCGCCCAGGACAAGGAGCTGACCAAGAACCTGCTGCGCGCGGGCGGCATTCCCGTTCCCGAGGGCCGCGTGGTCAGCGACGCAACCGATGCCTGGCAGGCGGCCGAGGAGATCGGTGTGCCCGTGGTGATCAAACCGCGCGACGGCAACCATGCCCGCGGCGTGTTCGCCGGCCTGACCAGCGAGGCTCAGGTGCGTGCAGCCTTTGGGGTGGCGAGCCATGAAGGCAGCGGCGTGATTGTCGAGAAGTTCGCCGAAGGCGCCGAACACCGCCTGTTGGTCGTGGGTGGCAAGCTCGTGGCAGCCGCGCGCGGAGAAATCGCCAGCATCGTCGGTGACGGCCGGCAAACCGTGGCCCAGCTCGTCGACGAGCAGATCAATTCCGATCCCAGGCGCGGCTCGTATGAATCCTGTCCCCTTTGCCGGATCACCTTGAAGGACGAATCCACCCTCATGCAGCTCGAACGCCAAGGCTGTCGTCCCGAGAGCGTGCCGGCTGCGGGTGCGTCGGTTGTCGTCCAATACAGCGACAACTTGGCCATCGACGTGACCGACGAGGTTCACCCCAGCATCGCCGCCCACGCGGCGCTGGCAGCCCAAATCGTCGGCCTGGACGTGGCTGGGCTCGACGTGGTGGCGAACGATATCTCGCAGCGGCTGGAAGACCAGGGCGGAGTCGTGGTCGAGGTCAACGCGGGCCCGGGACTGGCCATGCACCTGGCACCCTCGGTGGGCACGCCTCGACCGGTGGGCGAGGCCATCGTGGACACGCTTTTTCCGCCGGGCGAGAACGGCCGCATCCCCATCGTGTGTGTCACCGGCACCAACGGCAAGACCACGGTCACCCGCCTGGTGGCGCATATCCTGCGCTCGGCCGGGCGTGTGGTGGGCATGACCTCCAGCGACGGCATCGACGTGTCAGGCCGCACCATCGAGAGCGGAGACTGCGCCGGTCCGCGCAGCGCGCGCAAGGTTCTGCTCAATCCCCAGGTCGAGGCCGCAGTATTCGAAGCCGCCCGCGGGGGGATCCTGCGCGAGGGTCTTGGCTTCGACCGTTGCGACGTGGCGGTGGTGACCAACATCGGCCAGGCCGACCACCTGGGACTGCACAACGTGAACACCGTAGACGACATGTTCACGGTCAAGCGCTCGCCGGTGGATGTGGTTCTGCCCACCGGCTATGCCGTGCTCAACGCCGGCGATCCGCTGGTGGCGAAGATGGCGCCGCTGTGTGCAGGCTCGGTGATCTTCTTTGGCCTCGATGGCACAGATCCGATCCTGCAGCAGCATCGCGCTGAGGGTAAGCGCGCCGTCTTCGTGCGCGAGGGTCAGTTGATTCTGTGCGAGGGACCGTCGGAAACCGCCCTCATCTCCATGAACGAGATCCCTATCACCCACTCTGGGCGCGCGTCTTTCCAGGTAGAGAACGCACTGGCGGCCGCCGCGGCGGCGTGGGCGCTGGGTCTATCCCAAGAAGCCATTCGCACCGGACTGGAGACCTTCCACGCCGATCGGCAGGACGACCCTTGCCGATTCAACGTCGTGCCCCATGGCGAAGCCACCCTGGTGATCGACGACTGCCACAATATCTCGGCGCTGGCTGCAGTCGTGTCCGCGCTGGACCGTCTCCCCCATCGGAAGCGCACCGCGGTCTATTCGGCAGGTGATGCGAGACGTGACGAAGACATTGTGCGACAAGGCGAGATCCTGGCCGCTGCCTTCGACCGCGTCGTCCTCTACGACGACCCATCAACCACGGATCGCGCCCAAGGTGAGGTCCCTGGCCTGCTCCGCAGGGGCCTCGCACTTGGACCGCGGGTCGCTGAAATCACTTATGTTTCTGACTATCGCGAGGCGGTAGGCAAGGCATTGGATTCTCTTCAGCCGGGCGAGCTGGCGCTGGTTCAGGCCCTCGACGGCAATATCGAATCAAGTCTCACTGTGCTATCGGCCATCGGCGTGGTTAGCCAAGAGAAAAAGGCACGCGGTGGTGCTGGAGCTGCGAATAAACCTCATCCGCGGCCCGTCGCACTACCAGTGACCTTCCGGTCTTCGTCAAGGCCGGACTCGAAAAAGAACTAACCAAACCCGAGACGGCCGCCATGCAACTTCAAAGAATTCGTGCACTTAGGGGACCCAATATCTGGAGTCGTCGTACCGCGCTCGAGGTGACAGTCGATCTCGGCCCGGCCAAGGCGGCCGTGGCCGAAATCCCGGGGTTCGAGACGCGCCTGCGCGGCCTTCTCCCTGACCTGTTCTCAGGGGCGCAATGGGCAGATGCCGACCTCACCGGCGCGACAGCCGAGAGCGCCACCCTGGCGCATGTATTGGAGCGCGTGGTGATGGCCTTGCAGAAAGAGGCGCGGGTGCCGGTGTCCTTCAGCAAGACCACCGCGACGAACGAAGCGGGCGTGTTCAAGGTCGTGGTCGAATATCGCGAAGAGGATGTCGCACGTGCGGCGGTGGAAGCAGCGGTCCAAGTCATCGACGCCCTGCTAGCTCAGCAGATCTTTGACGTGCATGCCGCGGCCAAGAGACTGCGTTCTCTCGATGAAGATCTGCGTCTCGGTCCCAGCACCGGGGCCATCGTGCGGGCAGCGGAGGCAAGAGGGGTTCCCACGCGCCGGCTCAATCAGGGCAGTCTTGTCCAACTGGGCTGGGGCTCGCGCCAGCGACGCATTTTGGCGGCTGAGACCGATCGCACCAGCGCGATCGGCGAGTCTATCGCTCAGGACAAGGAGCTGACCAAGCTCCTGCTTCGGTCGGTCGGTGTGCCCGTGCCGGCAGGCGGCCCGGTCAAGGATGCCGAAGAGGCCTGGGAGCTGGCCCAGGAGGTCGGCCTTCCGGTTGTGCTCAAGCCTCAGCACGGAAACCAGGGCCGCGGCGTGGCCGTCAACCTGAGCACGCGCGAGCAGGTTGTGGCTGCCTTCCAGGCCGCGCGGGCCGAGGGATCGTCGGTGCTGGTGGAACGCTTTGCCCAGGGCTCTGACCACCGACTGCTGGTGGTGGGCAACCGCATGATTGCGGCGGCTCGCCGGGATCCGCCCTGCGTGCACGGCGACGGCAAGTCCACCATCGCCGAGCTGGTGGAAGCCGTGAATTCTGACCCGCGCCGGGGCGAGGACCATTCCACTTCCCTTAGCAAGATGCGCCTCGATGCGATCGGCCTCGCCGTCCTCGCAGGCCAAGGCTGCACGCCTGATTCGATCCCAGCGGCGGGCACGCGGATCTTCTTGCGCCAGAACGGCAACTTGAGCACGGGCGGCTCTGCCACCGATGTGACCGACCGTGTGCACCCCGAAAACGCCGCACGCGCGGTGGACGCGGCTCGTGTGATCGGGCTGGACGTCGCTGGCGTGGACGTGATCTGCCGCGACATCAGCCGGCCCCTGGAAGAGCAGGGCGGGATTGTCGTCGAAGTCAATGCCGCGCCCGGGCTGCGCATGCACCTGGATCCGTCGGTGGGCAAGCCGCGGTCGGTGGGCGAGGCCATCGTGTCCACCATGTTTCCGCCGGGCGAGAATGGGCGCATCCCGGTGGTTGCGGTGGCCGGAACCAACGGCAAGACCACCACTGTGCGCATGGTCGGGCAAATCCTGAAGGCATCCGGACGACACGTGGGCCTGGCCTGCACCGACGGCATCTACATCGACGACCGGCGCATCGATACCGACGATTGCAGCGGGCCGCGCAGCGCTCGCGCTGTGTTGTTCAACCCGCGGGTGGACGCGGCCGTGCTCGAAACCGCGCGTGGGGGCATCCTGCGCGAGGGCCTGGGTTTCGACATGTGCGACGTGGCCATCGTGACCAATATCGGCGAGGGCGACCACCTGGGCCTGGCAGGGATCGAGACCACGGAGCAATTGGCCGAGGTCAAGCGTACCTTGGTGGAGAACGTGGCGCCCACGGGCGCGGCCGTGCTCAACGCCGCGGACTCCATGACCGTGGCCATGGCGCCCTACTGTCCTGGATCGGTGATCTTCTTTGCCCGCGATCCGAAACACCCGCTCATCGTCGCACACCGCGCACGCGGCGGTCGTGCTGTGGTGGTGCGTGACGGGACGGTGGTGCTGGCCGAAGGCAACCGGGAGCAGCGCGTCGCCAGCTTGGGCGCAGTGCCCCTGACCCGCGACGGCAAGATCGGCTTCCAGGTCGACAACGTGCTGGCGGCCACTGCTGCGTGTTGGTCGCTGGGCGTTCCCTGTGAGGTGATGCGGGCAGCTCTGGGTACTTTCACCAGCGACACCCGCAGCACGCCGGGGCGGTTCAACGTTCTGGAATACGAAGAGGCAACCATTGTGGTCGACTACGGGCACAACGCCGACGCTCTTGTGGCGCTCATCGACGCCATCGGCCGCATGCCACACGATCGGCGGCTGGTGGTGTACACCGCGGCCGGCGATCGGCGCGACGTGGACATCATTCGCCAGGCCGAGATCATCGGCAACGGCTTCGACCAGGTGATCATCTACGAGGATAAGTGCACGCGCGGCCGGCCCGATGGGGAGGTGGTGTCGCTCATGCACCGCGGGCTGGCGCGCAGCACGCGGGTGGCTGAGATCATCGAAACGCGGGGCGAGCAGCACGCAATCGAGACGGGGCTGCGCATGTTGTTGCCGGGGGACCTGATCCTGGTTCAGGTCGACCAGGTGGACCCGTCCCTGGCCTTCATCGAGCAGTTTGTCGCTGCCAACCGCATGCCCGCGGCGCCCGCCTCGCGCATGCAAGCGGCGGCGCCCACCGCGCCATCCGAGAAACGCGCTGTGGACCTCGGCCCGCAGGTTGCGTGACGGCTACTTGAAATTGTCCGTCACAAATCGCCAGTTGACCAGTCGCCAGAACGCTTCGACGTAGTTCGCCCGCGCGTTCCGGTAGTCGATGTAGTAGGCGTGCTCCCAAACGTCGCAGGTCAGGATGGCCTGCTGACCCTCCTTGAGAGGCGTGGCCGCATTGCTTGCCGGCCGAATACTGAGAGTCCCGTCCGCGCCCTTGATCAGCCAGGCCCAGCCCGAACCGAACAATGTGACCGCCGCGTTGGTGAACTTCTCCTTAAATGAGGCGAACCCACCGAAGCTCCCGGTGATGGCGTCGGCCAGAGGGCCACTCGGTTCACCGCCGCCCTGGGGCGACAAGCAGTTCCAGTAGAAGGTGTGGTTCCAGATCTGGGCCGCGTTGTTGAAGATCCCGCCCGAGGATCTCTTGATGATCTCCTCCAAAGGAAGATCGGCGAACTCGGTGCCAGGGATGAGCTTGTTCAGGTTGGCCACATAGGTCGCGTGATGCTTTCCATAGTGGTACTCAACGGTTTCTTTCGAGATGTGCGGCGCCAGTGCGTCCTTGGCGTACGGAAGTTCAGGCAGCTTGTGTTCCACGGTCCTCCTCCTTGCGTGACTAGGATGACACGAATGGCCGCAAAGTTACCTGGTCTTTCTGGAATTCGCGGTCGCGGGGTGCGGCGGCAGGTTCAAGGCGAGTGCGAGGGCGGCGGATATCTCAGGCTGGAACTGTCACGCCTGGGGCCGCTTGCTTCGGTCCAGGCTCGGGTGGGTCCGTAGATCCTCGGGACGGACCTCCCACAAGGGCGGTCGCGAATAGAACAGGAGTCGGCCGTCCTGATCGCCGCGGTCGAGGCACCGATGCGGGCAGCCGCCTCGGCAATGATGCTCGACGAAGTTCAGGGCCGCCGCAGCGGCCTCACCCGCGGCGTCCAGACGGTAGGCAGAGTCCACCACGCCCTTCTCCACCAGAAGGTTGCGCAGGCCGCTGACCAACCCGACGACCTCGTGCTCGGAAGGCTCGGCGTCGGCAACCCGTCCCTCCAGCGACTTCAGGAAGAAGCGGGCGAAGGCAAGTGCCGCTTGTTCGATCGATGCCAGCGACGAGCGCCGCGCGGAAGGCGCCGCACGGTTGGCCTCGTTGATGGCCTGGTAGATTTCCGTGGCCAGGTCCAACTCAGCCACTTCGCGCAGCGTGATACGCGTGGCTGCTTCCTCGATGCGATGCAGGAGCGAATCTCGACCCTCTTGTTCGTGTCCGCGCGTGCGTCGTGGCTCGGCCGCGGCGGCTTCTGCGGCGACGGCCAGCGAACGCATGGCCAAGTGAACGAGAAATTCGGAATCGCCGGCGGCTAGGTTGGCGGCCACCTGCAGGCAGAGCTTGGCTCGCTTTTCATCCCCGGCCGCGCGCAGTACCCGGGCCTGGTGGCGCAGCATCCGGCCGAGGCGCTCGCTTTCGCCGGTGGCCACCATGCGCTCGAGCAGGACCGGCATCACCTTGTCCAGGCGCCGGGCCATCTCGCTCTCCAGGCCGCGGCTGGTCTTGGCCCGGCTGGGGCGGCTGATGGCTGCCAGGGCTGGACGCATGACTTCCTCTCCGGGCTCCAGGTACCAGTACTCGAAGCCAGGACTGGTCAGCAGGCCGCGAAGCGCGTTCGCGTGCAGCTGTCTGCGTGCGGGCAGGGGCTCGGGGGCTGCGCACGCGCCGGCCAGCATCGGCTGCATGGCGCGCAACGCGGCCTCAATGTCCGGTTCCTCGTCCAAACGGCCCGGCCGCGCGCGGTCGCGCGCTTCTTGCAGGATGCTGAGGCCAACCTCAACCGGCAGATTGCCTGACAGGGGCGTCATCATTTCGCGCTCGCGCGCGATGAACTCTTCCGCCTCACGCTTGCTGGCCGGGGCGTGCACCAGGGCGTCGCGCACTCCATCCACCAGGCTAATGAGAAAGTGAGCCAAGGTGAAGGCAGGCGGCCGCGGGATCACGAAGGTCAAGGCGAAGCACGAATCCCCGTCCGAGCCCGTGGCGAAACAGGTCGCCTCTCGCCAGAGCGACTTGACCTCGCCCGAGAAACCCTGCGTGCGCAACGCCTCCAGCAAGCGCGTGGTCACGGTCGCCTCGTTCGCGTCCTTGGTTGTCGCCGCGAGCCCAGCCAAGAAGTCCGCTGCCTCCTGGCTGGGGTTGGCGCCGAGAAGGGCAATCAGTTCGCGGCGCCGTTCGGGGTCGTCCTCGACAGCGAGGAGGTGACCCAGCACCACGGTCACGCGGCCCGCGTCGGAGCCCGCCAGGTGCACAAGAGCCTGGGAGAAGCCACTGCGGTCCTGTGCCGGTGTGCTGCGGTAGGCGGCGCGAATGGCCTCGGCGGCAAAAGAATCGTCGCCTGCCTCGGAGACCATCTCGCGTACGGGAAGCTCCAGCAACACGCCCCGCTCGTCAGGGGAGAGCGTCGTGCTCGCGGCATATTCCTGGATGGCGGCAGCCGCAGCGGCACGCTGATGCAGCGGCGCCCCGGGGTCGAGCATGACGGGCACGAGCAGCGGCCCGCAGGGGAGCCCTGCCAGCCAGCCGAGCGCCTCGGCCACCAGGCGCGCACGCCGCCGGTCGCTCTTGCGCAGAGCGGCGGTCAGTACGAAGAGAGCGTTCTCGTCCAGGCGATCCTTCCATGGCGCCAACGCAGCGTGGAAGTGGTCCTTCTGCGGAAAGGGGCCCTCCTCGTAGGACGCAATGCGGGCCATCAGCTCGTCGGTGCGGATGGCAGACATGGGCCGCCACCATAGCACTGCCCAGAGCCTGATGGGCAGCTACAATCTCGCTACCACCGCCTCCAGCAATGCACCCATGCGCGCGGCGCCGTCGGCTGCTGCGCTGGTCACGTCCTCGTGCCGCAGCAGCGTGCTTAGGATGCCGGCAGCCGGGTTGGCCACCAGCGACAGGCCGAGAACCTTCAGGCCGGCGTGGCGCGCGGCGATGACTTCGTGGACGGTGGACATGCCCACCAGATCCGCGCCCAGGATGCGCAGCATCCGCACCTCTGCAGGCGTCTCGTAGGAGGGGCCGCACATGCCCGCGTAAACACCTTCACGCAAGGGCTTGCCACCGAGAGCTTGCGCCGCTTGTGCCGCCAGGACGCGCAGGGCAGGCGTGTAGGTGTCGGTCATGTCCACAAAGCGAGGCCCCAAACGCTCATCGTTGGCACCCGCCAAGGATGACAGGCCGGTCAGATTCAGGTGGTCGCGGATGCACACGATCTCTCCCACCGCCAGCCCTGGCTCAATGCCCCCGGCCACGTTGGTCACCACGACGGTCCCTACTCCCAGCGCTGCGGCCACTCGCACGCCAAAACCAATCTCCGCCGGCGCATACCCCTCGTAGGCGTGCACCCGGCCACACAGGACAAGCGCGTTCTTGCCAGCCATCCTGCCAAAGAGGAGTCGGCCTGGATGGCCCGCCACCGTGGTCTCGGGAAAGCATGGGAGCTGGGCATAATCGATGGAGCGCAGGTCAGCCAGCGGCGCAGAAGCCGCGGTCAGGCCCGAGCCAAGGACGATGGCCACCTGGGCGCCGGTAGCGCCCAGGTGCTGGCGGACCGCCTCCGCAGCCACCAGCACGCGATCATGAAGGCTGGCAGATAGTTTCATTGTGGGGGCGGAGTCTACCAGCCGGCGCGTGTCGGCGTGAGGGTTGCGCACGAAAGCAGGAAAGCCGCGCGTGGGCGCGCGGCGTGGTGCCGCGGCTGCGACAACGGCGGCAATTGGCTGCTGTTGGCTACCGACAGCGGCGGATTTCACGCGGCATCGACGCGCCTCTCACCGCGACAGCGTAGATTGCGTCACGGCGCCGAGACCGCGCGAGCATTCAGCGGCGTGGTGGTTGGGCGAGAAGGGGCGCAAGGCGTTATGCGCAAGAACCGAGGCTAACCTCAGATATTCTTTTCCCATCTCAGGCGGTTCTGCTATGGAATACGCGAACACCAACCAAGAGGGTGACATGAACGCAAAGAATAGTTCGATCGTTAGGGCCAGTCTTGCTTTGACTTCACTGGTCGCATGTGGCGCTTTCGCGATTTTCGGAACCTCCTGCGCGGGCAGTGATAAGGATACCAACGGAACCGGCGGAACCGGCGGCGGTGGCCAGGGTGGGGCCAGCACGTCGACCGACCCCGGCTCCTGCACGGTGTCTGCGAGCGACACCACGATTTCGGACATGGAAGAAACGACCAAAACCGGCACATCCTTCTTCCACTCGGGCTGCATGGTCGGCGCGTGGTACGCGACCGGTGATGGCAGCGGGACGCTCTCGCCTGCTCAAGGCAGTGCTTTCACGTATGACTGCGGCACCGGCGACGCTCACGGCGGCAACTGCTGCGCCAAGGTGACGGCCACGAATTTCCAGCCGAATGCCACTGCGACGACCTACACGGACTGGGGCTGGGAAGAGGGCCTCGGCCTCGACTCGCCGAGCGCGACCGAGGCCCACGGTACCAACGCCAGCGCGAAGAACGGAATCACGTTCTGGGCCAAGGGCGATTCGGCCAGGTCGGTGGTCGTCGAGCTGGGCACCGTGTGCACAGTTCCAAGTACTCGGCCAGGGGGCGCCTGCGTGCCGACCGCTAGTGTTCAGTGCGATATTGGATTCGCCAACACGATCAACGTGACGACGTCGTGGCAGCAGTTCAACATCGCATGGGCTAGTTTCGTTCAGCCCAGTTGGTCGGGCTATACGGTGTGCACCGACAAGCAGAATGCAATAGTGACCATCAACTTCAAGAACGACAGCAGCGGCAGTGGAACCAGCGGCTGGGCCGGCCAGTTGAACGGCTCGATCTACGTCGACGACCTGGCGTTCATGTAGAGCTACCATCCGCATTCGGCTAGCGACGCGTACGGCCTATAGGGACACCTCCTACTCGCTACGTTTCCAGCTGATTCGCATGGCCGGTCCTTTGGGATCGGCCATTGCTTTATGTGCCTAGAAGCCGCGCAGCCAGCCATCGCGCATCCGCCTTCGGGCTGGTGACGCGCCGGGATTGATGGCAAAGGTCCACTTGCGTTCGGGCGTGCGTACCAGGCGCAGGCTAGTCGTGCGCAGGATCTCCTGGCGGAAGAAAGCGATCGTCACGGCCTTGCCGAGAGCGCAGTCGGCCAAACGCCTGCCGATGGTCGCGGCGTCCACCCGATGCTGGTTGACCGCCACGATCTCGTCCCGGAAGGTCAGGCCCGCCCGCCAAGCCGGCGAGTCTGGGATCACGTTCTTGACTACGGCGGCCTCGCCTGAAGCGAAGCTGAGTCCGGCCCAGCCCTGCTGCCGGCGCGCTTTCACCCGGTCCTCGCGTTCCGCCTGCGCCGGTGAGCGGGCCTGGGCGGCAAGGCCGGCTCGGCGCAACCAAGCGGGAATGGGCAGCTCTGCGGTTCCATCGACAAAGCGGGAGAAATATGGCCCCAACGAAAGGCGCCCGACGGACTCGGCAGCGGCGCGAATGTCGGCAGCCGTGATGGGCCGTCCGCGCCGGCCGTGGCTTTGCCAGAGGCGCCGGAACACATGGGGCAGTCCGCGTCGGCCGAGGGTGGCCCGCCGCAGCATGAGGTCGAGCAGCAGGGCCGCCCATTTGCCCTTCTCGTAGTAACTGACCGCGCGGTTGGCATAGTTGTCGGCGGGCTTGTACTGCTTGATCCACGTCTCGAAGGACAACTCAGAAAGGGGCGTGACGTTGCGGCCAGGTCGCCCGGCGTACTTGGGCCAGTCCTCGCCCAGGTCTTTCAGGTAGTGCTCGGGCGTGACTAGGCCAGCGCGCAGCAAGATGATGGCCTGCATGTATTCGGTGAAACCCTCGTGGAACCAGAGCAGCCGAGTGTAATTCTCGCTGGTGTAGTCGAATGGTCCGAGAACCCGGTCGCGAATGCGCTTGACGTTCCAGGCGTGGAAGAATTCATGCGCGGCCAGCTCGTTGAAGCGCTGATAGGCTTTGTCGTCCTCGAAGGCCATGCCGGCAATGTCGAGCGTGCAGGAACAGGCGTGCTCCAGCCCGCCGCCTCTCTCAGGCAGGGCGTGGATGATGAACAGGTAGCGGTCGAAGGGGAAGCCGCCGAAGAGCGCGCCGGTAGCGTCCACGATGCGTCGCAATCCGGCCAGCAGGCGCGGAATGTAGGCGTTGGTGGGGCCGGCAATGGTCACTTCGAAGCGCGTGCCGCCCTTGCGAAAAGCGTATAGGCGGTGGCTGCCCACCTCCACCGGCTCGTCCACGAGCGCGTCGTAGCCAGCGGCGTGGAAGCGATGGCGTGCCCCCCGCGTCGCGGGCAGGGCAGTGTTCAGGCGCCAACCCGCGGGCGGTTCGACATCGAGCACGCAGGGACGCGTCTCTTCACCTTCGACCAGGAAGTACAGGCTCGTGCCAATGAGGAAGGCACGGTCTTGGTCCAGAAACGAGGTGCGGACACTCTGGTCAAAGGCGAAAACCCGATAGCTGACCTGGATCGGCCGGCCGTTGCTGGCGACCCGCCAACGCAACTTGTCCAGTCGTTCGCAGGGCAGGGCGTGGCCCTTGCTCCTCATCTTCAGGTCGTAGATATGGCGCGAGAAATCGCGCACCATATAGCTGCCCGGTGTCCACGCGGGAAAAACCAGGTTCAGAACCGGGTGGTCGGGCAAGGCAGGGACATCCAGGGTGACGTGAAACTCGTGGCTGTGTGGCTCGGGCATGGCGACCCGATAGCGCAGGAGAGCGCGTGTGGAGGCAGGCATCCAGGCGAGATTACCAGGGACCTGTGCTCTGGTACGATATCCGCGTGTCTGCCGAACCCATGGTCTCGGTTTCCGTCGACCTCGATCCCATCGAGTGCTACTTCCGCATTCATGGGTTGCCCGGCGGGCCGGCGGACGAGATTCGGCATGTTATCTTGCGCCGGTGTCTGCCCCGCCTGGCTGACCTGTTCGCCCGACATGGCATTCGCACCACCCTGTTCGTGGTCGGGCGCGATCTGGAAGAAGACGCCGAGGGCCGCCGCATCTTGGCCGACCTGGCCAGCGCCGGCCATGAGTTAGCCAGCCACACGCACACGCATCCCTACGACCTGGTCCGGCTGGCACACCCGCGCATCGCTGCGGAGATCGATCAGGCCCACGCGGCCATCACCGCGGTCTGTGGCCAACCGCCGGTCGGCTTCCGCGCACCCGGTTACGAGATCTCGGCTGAGGTGATCGAGCTGCTCTGCCAACGCGGCTATCGCTACGACTCGTCAACTTTTCCCGCCATCCCCTACTACTTGGCCAAGGCTGCCGTGCTGGGGCTGATCCGCCTGGCGGGCCGGCGCTCGGGGAGCATCCTGGGCAGCCCGGCGGTGTTGCGGGCGCCGCGCGAGCCCTACCGTCCGGGGGCCGACTCACCCTATCGGCGCGGCGACCAGCCAATCGTGGAACTGCCCATTGCCGTGACCCCGTGGCTTCGGTTGCATGTCATCGGTACCACGTTGGTCGTCGCGCCGGAGTGGCTGCGGCGGCGACTGGTGGCCACGGCACTGGCGACCCCGTTTTTCAATCTGGAACTGCACGGCATCGATCTGGCCGACGCCAGGGCTGACGGGTTCCCTGCGGCACTCGTGTCCAAGCAGCCCGACCTTCGCGTTCCGTTGGCCCGCAAACTGGCCGCGCTTGACGCCACATTGAAGGAAGCGCGCAGCCGGGGCGCCAGATTCTTGCCGCTGCGAGACGCGGCTGAACAGGTTCTTGGCGGCTTGCCGGGAAACTCGGGGCCAGCGCCAGTCGGCCAGGGTGCGCGTGAGCGGTCGCGCGAGCGGTAGCGACCAGCGTATAGCGGCCTGCGTGGGCGGCTCGCGCGACGCGCGCGCGAAGCGCGGGGTGGGCTGTCCGTCCCGAAGCCCTGTGGGTGAGCGTGAGCGGCACGCGACCCGCTCTCCGTCTTCCCGCAAAACGCCCACGAACTCGCTCACGCGCTCGCTCTCGAGACCCGCTAGCCGCGGCCCGCGGGCCGGCCCTTCGGGCGGCCCGCAATTGCCCGACCTCAAGCCGTAGCTAGAAAATTTCGCGGTTGAGCAGGCGGGACTAAGATCGTCTGGCCCATGGCCCGGCAGCAGACCAACTCTCTTCACGAGCCGCCCAGCGCGGAACGGGCCTTTGCGGCCACGGCCTACGACGGGCTAGGCCCGGCGGGCGAGCACCCGGTCCAAGCGGATGACTCTCTGGTCGGCCAGCGCATCGATCACTTCCAAATCCGCGAGCTGCTGGGTGAGGGCGGGATGGGCGCGGTGTACCTGGCGCAGGACATCTCACTTGGGCGGACGGTGGCCATCAAGGTGTTGCGCCGGGAACTGGCCAGTGATCAGAGACTGGTTGACCGGTTGGTCATGGAGGCACAGGCCCAGGCGTGTCTGCAGCACCCCAGCGTGGTGACCATCTATTACATCGGCAGTTTTCAAGGCGCGCCCTACTTCGCGATGGAGTACGTGCCCGGCTCCACCCTCGCCGAGCACATCGAGCGCAAAGGGCCGCTGCCCTGGGGCGAGGCGCTCGAGTACATTATCCAGACCACGCGGGCACTGGCCGCGGCCCACGCGCGGGGCATGGTCCACCGGGACATCAAGCCCTCCAACCTGCTGCTGGGAGAGATCCCGGCCGGCGCGCAGGCCAATGCGATCAAGGTGGCGGACTTCGGTGTGGCCGCGCCCGCGGGTGCGGCCGATGACGGCTTCGTGGGCACGCCCTACTACGCGGCGCCCGAGCAGATCGCGGGCGAGGGGCCCAGTATGCGCGGCGACGTGTACGCGCTGGCCATCACTTTTCACGAGCTACTCACCGGGCGTGTGCCGTTTCAGGCCGAGAGCCTGTGGGGCATGCTGCAGCTCCATCGCGAAGCGCCGCGACCTGAGATCTCGGCCGATGCTGCACCCTGGCGTCTGCGCCATCTCATCCGCGAGATGATGGACCCCGATCCCCAGAAGCGCCCTGGCAGCTACGAAGATCTGTTGGCGCGCTTGGAGTCTGTGCGACCCAAGCCGCGCGTGGCTGGCGGCCTGGTGCCGCGTGCGGCTGCCTTGGCCTTGGATGTGATGCTCATTGCACCGGTCGGCCCGATCGCGGCCGCAGCCCTGGGATTGTCGCAGCAAGCGGCGGCGCAGATCTGGCCGTTGCTGTTTGGCGCCTACTACGTCCTTTCTCACCGCTTGTGGGGCAAGAGCATCGGCAAGCGCCTGCTGGGACTGCGCATCGTGGGCACCACACGGCCCGTGCGGGTGTCCAATCTGCTCTTGCGTTTCGCGGTCGAGTTTTGGGGCCCCCTGGTGGCGCTGGCCATCATTGGCTTGCAGTGGGGCGCGGCTGTGGATCTAGGGCCGGTGAAAGATCGTATCGCCGGCGCCAGCGTTCCCTTGTGGGATCGCAGCACGGGGGCCCTCCTTCGCATGTTGTTGGTGCCCAATCTGATCGTGGCTATCCCCTGGCTGGCAGGATTCCTGTTCGCAGTTTTCGACCGCGATCGCCAAGCGCCGCACGATCGAGCTGCCCACACGCGCGTGATCTACGAGATCCACGAGCCCAAACCAGCCACTACCCCTGTCACCGCGCCTGCCCCTGCCACCATCACCGCCCTCATCAACACGCGGTGGTGAATCTCGCGCGTGAGATGGTAGTCTGCTGGCTGTGGACTCTTCACGCCTGCTCGCGTTGCTGGAAGACATTCGGGCCGGCAAGACGTCGCCTGATGATGCCTTGCGCGAGTTGCGCGACTTGCCTTTCCGTTCCCTGGGCTTTGCCCATGCCGATACCCATCGGCACATGCGGACCGGATTTCCCGAGGTGGTGTTCGGTTCGGGCAAGTCTGCGGCGCAGATCGCCACCCTGCTCGGCGAGCTAGGGCGCGGCGGCGTGTTGGTGATGGCCACGCGGGTGGCGCCCGACGTGGCGGCTCAGGTGGCGGCGGTGCTGCCGGCCGTGCGCTACCTGGAAGTGCCCCGCATGCTGGTGCTGGGGCCGCCGCCGACGCCGGATCGCGGCCGTGGCGTCGTGGGCGTGCTTTCGGCTGGAACCTCTGACATTCCCGTGGCCGAGGAAGCCGCGGTCACCGCAGAAATGGACGGCAACCGGGTGGTGCGGATTTTCGACGTAGGCGTCGCAGGGCTGCACCGCTTGCTCGCCCATCGCGAGAGCGTCGAGGAGTCAGAGGTCCTGGTGGTTGTGGCGGGCATGGACGGCGTGCTGCCCACGGTGGTTGGCGGTCTGTTTTCGCGGCCCGTGATCGCGGTTCCCACCAGCATCGGCTACGGGGCGTCGTTCGGGGGCGTGGCTGCGCTGCTGACCATGCTCAACTCCTGTGCCACGGGTGTGGCTGTGGTCAACATCGACAACGGTTTTGGTGCGGGGCGACTTGCCTCGATGCTCAACCGGGTGCGCCAGACATGACCCTGCGCGGATTGCATGTGCATTTCGACCCGTCGTCCGGGATTGCGGGCGACATGGCGGTGGCGGCTCTGGTGGATGCGGGCGTTCCCGCCAAGGTGGTCAGCGACGCCATCGCGAAAATGGGTGTCCACGGGTTGAAGGTGGGCTTCGAGAAGCGGCGGCGTGGGGCCTTTGCCGGCAAGGGGTTCGTGGTGAGCTGGCCCGGTCAACATCAGGGTCACCCTGGCGGGCATCACCACCACCACCGGGACTACGCGGAGATTCGTCGCCTCTTGCAGCGGGCGCGGCTGGACGCAGAGACGAAGCGGCTGGCCGGCGACATCTTCGACCGAATCGCGCGGGCCGAGGCGGCGCTGCACGGGGTTGCCATCGATCGGATCGCGTTTCACGAGGTGGGGGCGTGGGATTCCATCGCCGACGTGGTGGGCGCGGCAGCGGCCATCGCGTGGCTGGAGCCTTCGTCGGTTTCGTCGACGGCCCCGGTGCTCGGCTCGGGCCAGGTGCACACCGCGCACGGATTGATGCCGGTTCCGGCGCCGGCCACCGCCGCGATTCTGCGCGGACTGCCGGCTCGCCTTGAAGGCCAGGGGGAGCTGACCACACCCACGGGTGCCGCCATCCTGGCCGCGCTGGCGCCGACCTTCGGTCCGCCGCCGCCCTTACGTCTCCAGGCGCAGGGATTTGGCGCTGGCACGCGCGAGGTTGCTGACCGTGCCAACGTCCTGCGCGTTCTCTTGGGTGAGGCGCTGGGCCGTGCCTTGCCCGAATCGGTGCCCGAGGTTGTCTTGCTGCAGGCCAACCTGGACGACATGAGTCCCCAGTTGATCGAGCCCCTGATGTCGGCTCTCTTTGCCGCAGGGGCGGTCGATGTGTGGACCACGTCGATCCTGATGAAAAAGGGGCGGCCGGCGTGGCAGGTGTCCGCGCTGGCGCCCCCCGATGGCGCGGGAGCTGTCGAGCAGGCCTTCTTCTGCAACTCCACCACGCTGGGGGTGCGGCGTGTGCGCATGGAACGCGCTGTGCTGTCGCGCTCGCTGGCAAGTGTGAAGACCCGTTTTGGGACCGTGTCGGTCAAGCTGGCTGCCGCTGGCTCCGGCGTGCTCAATGCCGCGCCGGAGTTCGACGACTGCCGGCGCCTCGCTCGCAAGGCGGGCGTGCCTGTCCGCACAGTCCTGGCCACAGCGGCCGCTGCCGCGGCGCGCTTTCTGCCGTCGGCAGGGAGGAAGCGGGGCTGATGGCTCGGACCCCGAGGGCGCACAAGCCGGCAGCGAAGAGGCGGGGAAGCCGGAAGGCCGAGCTGAGGCGGTCGCCACCGGCTGCCCCCCTGCGCGACCACCTCGAACAGATCGTGGACCAGGCGAACGTGCTGGTCATCGCCACAGACCTCGCCGGCAAGGTGACGGTGTGGAACCGGGCCATGGCCAGACTGACCGGTTTCCCTCGCGAGGCGGTGGTGGGTCGAGAATTGCGCCTGTGGCTCTCCGAGACGGGGATGCCGGAGTTGGCGCAGATCATGAAACAGGTGGCAGCTGGCGGGGACTTGGCAAACTGCGAAGTGCGAATGCCATCGGTGAGCGGGACGGTCGCGCGCGCGGCTTTCAATGTGGCCATCGTGCGTGCCGAGGGCGGCCAGCCTTCCGCCGTGCTGGCGGTGGGCCAGGACGTGACGGCCTTGCGCGTGCTGCAGAACCAAGTCATCCACGCAGAGAAGCTGGCTACGGTAGGGCAGATCGCGGCCGGCGTAGCGCACGAGATCAACAACCCGCTCACATCCATCCAAGCCTGTGTCGAAGCAGTCCTGCACAAAGCGAGCATGGCCACGCAGGGGTGCGTGCCCAACCAGATCGAGCCCGTCGACCTGGAACGGCTCAAGCGCATCCAGGACGGGGCCGAACGCATCCGACGTTTCACACACGACTTGGTCGGCTACGCTCGACCCTCGCGCGTCGAAATCGAGCGGCTGGATCTCAACGAAGTGGTCGAGCATGCGCTCTCCTTCTGCGAGCACGTTTTTCTGGAAGCCAAGGCCACGCTGGATCGGGATCTGGCGGCAAACCTGCCACCCCTGCGCGCGGTGCGAGACCAGGTGATGCAGGTGGTGACCAACCTGGTAACCAACGCGGTGCAAGCCCTGGAAGGAAAGGGCGGCGCGATTCGGGTTCGAACCTTCCAGGCCGGCGAGGCCGCGATCGGCTTGGCCGTGACCGACACCGGCTCCGGCATTCGCGACGAGCACCGGGCCAGCATCTTTGAGCCGTTCTTCACTACCAAGCCGGCTGGCAGCGGGACCGGATTGGGACTGTCGGTGGTGCGCAACATCGTCTACGCTCACGGTGGGCAGATCACCTTCCAGTCCAGGCTCGGCTCCGGTACGACCTTCGTAGTAACCCTGCCTGTCAGTCATCCCCTGTCCCACAACGTTGAGGGAGAGAAGTCGACCCCATGAAGCCGGAACAGCTTGCCGAGGCCCTAGAAACTGCAGCCAGCCAGCTTGGCGTGAAGGTTCGCTATGAGACGCTCGCCGCTGCCGGGCCGACGGGCGGGGGCGGCCTGTGCAAGGTGAAGGGTGAATGGTTCATCATCATTGACAAGAAGACCGCAGCCTCGGAGCGCGTGTCGATCCTGGGTGAAGCGCTCGCCACCATGGACACGGAACACCTCTACTTGCCGCCCAAGGTGCGCGACATGCTGGCGCAGCGTCGGGCTGCCGCGCACAAGGCATTGAGCTAGAGGCCATATCGCGAAATTCCGGGCCAGCACAGCTAGCTCGGCTAGCGTGCGCGTGAGCGATAGCGGTAGCGGTAGCGTCCTGCGGGAAGCGGCCTGCGTGGGCGGCTCGCGTGAGCGGGAGCGACCAGCGGAAGGTGGCCTGCGTGGGCGGCTGACGCGACGGGCGCGCGAAGCGCGGGGTGGGAGGGGTGGGCTGTCCGAAGCCCTGTGGGGTGAGCGTGCGCGGCCCGCGACACGCGGAGCGCTCACGCCCTCGCCCTACGCTTTCCGCCTC